>Ga0123355_10007891_pt1 | contig 16033 bp, 12 predicted proteins | sample TergutEmb28metaG_3_FD_89872 | JGI IMG/M metagenome (GOLD analysis project Ga0123355, IMG submission 89872) | Embiratermes neotenicus P1 segment gut microbial communities from Petit-Saut dam, French Guiana - Emb289 P1 | ecosystem: Host-associated > Arthropoda: Insects > Digestive system > Gut ...
ATGGTGCAGAGTCCTTCTTGAGAAGCTAACTGGTTTGCAGCTAGTCAAGAAATTCCCCGCATTTCACGGAACCCGAAGGTTCATTACCGCACTCACAAGCATCCACCACCTGTCTCTATCCTGAGCCAGCGCAATCCAGTCCATATACCCACATACCACATCCTGGAGATCCATCCTAATATTATCCACCCATCTACGCCTAGGTCTCCCCAGTGGTCTCCTTCCCTCCGGTTTCCCCACCATGACCTTATACACCCTCTCTCCTCACCCATACGCGCCACATGTCCAGCCCATCTCATTCTTCTCGATTTTATCACCTGCACAATATTGGGTGAGGAGTACAAATCATTTAGCTCCTCGTTATGCAATCTTCTCCATTCCCCCGTTACCTCGTCCCTCCTAGGTCCAAATATTCTCCTCGACACTATTTTCTCAAACACCGTCAGCTTCCTTTCCTCCCGCAATGTCTATGAGCATTTTTTTTAATCTGTCGAGGAGCTTAAGATTTATGGAAATATGATAAATATATCGTATCTTGCTGAATTCTTCTTACAGTGAAAAATATTTCAGACAAAAGTTGTAGAGAAAATCAAAACACATTTTATGTTCAAGGATTTTTTTTTTTCTCGAAAATCGTGCCCTTTATCGGATAATGTGAAAAAATATTGTAGACCCGGACAGGCCACAGATGACAATATGGCGCATGCGCATTGCATGCAGGATACCTAAGGCTACAGACACACACTCAGAATGTCATCTTTGTTGCTTTTCCACGACAAAAATAGTTGCACGAGCGCGCCGCAATGCTACGTTAGACTTACATTGCCTGTCTTGTTTAATACTTGAAGTAGATTAAATATTTTATTGCCCAACTTATGCACAATTAAAAACGCTTAGATACAATTAAAATAGCTTGGAAAAAGAAATACAAAGACGTATTTTGGCTGGCAATAGAACTTATTTTGCCGCTATAAGTCTCTTCAGGAGTCGACTTTTATCCAGAGCTGCTAAAATTATATTATATAAGACACTAATAGACCGGTAGTGTTGTGTGGAGCGGGAGCATGGACGTTGACGAAGAAAGAAGAACAATCTCTGCCAATTATTGAAAGAAAAATATTTAGAAGTATATATGGTCCGAATATGAAAACGTGGAATGGGAAAGTCGGACGAATCGAGAACTAGAACAGATGGGCAAAGGAGAAAATATAGTACAATGGATGAAAGGGCAAAGGGTAAGCTGGTTAGGTCACCTAGAAAGAGTGGAGGAGGATAGGATGCCCAAAAAGATCTTCACTCAAGAACTGGAATGGGCGAGAAGAAGGGGAAGACCCAGGAAAAAATGGAAAGAGGAAGTAGAAAGAGATCTTCAAGAGCTGGGAGTGAGAAGATGTAGAGAGTTGGTGGCAGATAGGAAAAAATGGAAGGACATTGTTCGACAGGCCTAAGCCCACAATGGGCTGTAGTACCAATGGAATAATAATAATAATAATAATAATAATAATATAAAATTAAAGTTATAAAATATTTAAAAGCACTCCAACATGTTTCGGATCACAGAGGATCCATCATCAGGGAGACTTGTACAGTACTTGGTTAAAATTACAAAAATATCAACGGAAACGATAGAACCATTTTTGTAATTTTAACCAAGTACTGTACAAGTCTTCCTGATGATAGATCCTCTGTGATCCGAAACATGTTGGAGTGTTTTTAAATATTTTATAATTTTAATTTTATCTAAGTGTTTTTAACTGTGCATAAGTTGGACAATAAATATTTATATGTTTATGTGCACGGTGCAAATATGAGGACTTGAATTAGATAATTCTTACTGGGTAAAATATAAAGTTCTTGTGCTTAATTAAGCGCCATGTTATGAAAGTGTATGGAAAAGTGAAGGTTTAAATCCATACACTCTTAATCTGAGGACTACTTTCCTCGACTGATCAAAAAGACTTTGAATTTTCATCGTGAATAGAGTCCATTATCTCCGTTGCAAACTTGCTAAGAAAACGTACAGTTTCTGTCAAGAACTTAAGTTTATAGTACTGCGTCTGTCACAGTCTTACAGACTCCCGTCTGTTAGAATTTTTAGATGACAAGAAGCGTAAAGTAAAATTTTTGCGCATTTCTAACTGAACAGGACAGAACAGGAAAATAATACTATTACCTTTCCACGCACAAGACACGACTGTAGTCCAGGTTACTGTATCGTTAAATTGGAGTCCATCGTGTACTGCTCATAAACAGCTACCGGTCTGACCTCCCCTTGTGCCAACACTGCCTAGGTCAAAGTTGTTGTCGTGAGTCGACTACCATAGATCGTTGTGAGTGGACAGCTTCATTTCCCGGGCACTTCACGTCCGTCAGTTCTTAATATCTACAGAAGAGAAACCTAGGTGGAACCCAGCGCCGGTTGTAGGCTGTGTAACAGGGCAGTTATCTGGTCATCCTCTGAATCGAACCTCGATATATCGATAGTCCAGCCAGTTTCTAATTCACTGCTATGACTGACTATCCCGGATCCCCATTTTTCGATTCAACGAAATGTAAAGAACAACCTAATAAATTTCGCAAACCCTACACAGATCCTTCCAAACTTCTACATGTGGTATGTGGTGAAATCAGGACAAGAGGAAGGGGAGAGATGACATTGCTGATATTGCATTCAAGTAGTAGACAAACAAGAGTAATGTTAATTTGCACAGTACATTGTTATGTGAAACTGGTACACAGCCCTGACTGGGTGGTCCTTGGCTCTCTGACAGGATATAGGCCTACTGCTGTGAGTTTAGGTTGCAGCCGGCTGGATTCCATTAATTTCACACTGAGTCCTTATGGAAGCCAATGTACAATTGTCGTCTTCGGACGAAAGTTCTTTGTACTCAATTCATGGGGACACTGGTAACTTCAATATCTGGAACATTTACCACGTATTACCATGTTAGGTTGGACGGTCCGGGGATCGAATTCCGATGAAGGCGAGATTTTCTGTGCCATCCGGACCGACACTTAAGACTTACCCAGCCTCCTGTACAATGGATAACGGTTCTTTACCAGAGGTAAAGCGGCCGGGGTGTGGTGCTGACTGCTCACACCTTTCTAGCATCGAGGCTGCGAATGGGTTAGCCCTATACCTAAATCTCGCCTCTCTTCCTGTCCTGGCATGATATGGGCTGACCTTTTCCTAGTAAAGACAATTCAGAATTCATTAAGCTCACAAAAATTCCACCTTGTTGATTACTTAACTAACTGTTGATTACTTAACTAACTGCAGAGTCGTGTAGCAGAATCGGCCTTCGATTCAAAACCCGGAAGCGGATGTTTTGCTTAGCCACATCTTCAGACCGGCTCTGATCCACAAACAGCATCCTGTTTAATGGATACAGGGATGTTTTGGTGCAATGCTGTAGGGGGGGTGCAGGTATCTCGTTTCCATCCAGAGCCGAGAGATGGCAAAGATTGGGCGGATGTTTCCGTTCCCCTTTATGTCATTCATGAAGTGGGGTCTGATACACTGGGAACAGGGCATCTTGAAGCTTCGGCTCTACAGAAATCATCTTTGATAGGTTTATTAGACAATTTTCTAGGTTTATTAGACAATTTTCTTTTCTTTTGTGGATTTCTGGTTTGATATTCATTACAGAAGAGGAATGATTGGCATTACCATTATATTATACAGTGAAACCTGTCTATAAAGAAACAGCAAGGTACCAAATATTTTTCGTTGGAGGCAGGTTCCATTTTATACAGTTTTCTGAAATTTGGGTCCTCGGGACTGGAAACATTATCCGCTGAAGGCAAGTTTCCTATGTGTGTACAGTTTCCGTTCAAGACAGGATTCTCTGTGCTATGTAGTGGTGAACGTTATTGATTTGTGTACCTACTGTATTCCAAGCGTGAGTGCTTGAAGATGTCACATTTATCTCACGGCCGTCACTTTGACAGAGTATACCATTCAATCTGCATCTCTTCATTTTAAAATTTCATCTGATACACATCAGTTTCGTGAAATCTTTTACAAAGCGGTGGTTGTTGTCTATCAAGACTTAATGTAGAGAATGTAAGAAGCTAATGTAGACATCCGTCCTGCTCATTAGCATCCGATAATGACGTTACGCTTCAATAGCCGACGATATTTGGCCTGAACTGCAGCTGTCGTTGTGCTTCATCACATCTGACAGTTGCGGAAAAAATAATATATACTTTATAGGTAGGTAAAAAGGTAAAGGTAAAGTGATCCCGTTACAGGTCCGGTGTGGCCCAGAGGGTGAGTAGAGGTATCGCTCTACTCTTCCATGACCGCAGCACTAGAAGGGGATGAGTGGTCAGCAGCACGCCCTGGCCGCACTTTACCCCTGGGAAAGACCCGGTACCCATTTTACAGGAGGCTGGGTGGGCCCCAGGGCCGGTCTGGACAGGCGGAAAATCTTGTCCCCACCGGGATTCGATCCTGGACCGTCCAACTCGTAGTCAGTCGCTATACCGACTGACCTACCCGGCCCACTTATAGGTAGGTTTTCACCCTTTTCATAGGCCACGAAGGCTCTTAGGGTGAGTAGAGGTATAGCTCTACTCTTTCTAGAACCTCGGCACCCTAGATGGAGTGGGGGGTCAGCTCCACGCCCCGGCCGCCTCTACCCCCGAGAAAGACCCGGTACCCATTGTGCAGGAGGCTGGGTGGGCCCCAGGGCCGGTCTGGATGAGGGGAAAATCCCCACCTGGATTTTTGTTTTCGATCCCGGACCGTCCAGCCCGTAGTCAGTCGCTATACCGACTGAGCTACCCGACCCACATGTATAATTTATTTGCATTATAAATTCCATTCCAGGAATTGCTCTTCTTGCCAGGACTGAAACACTTTTCCTCTAGCCTATGGCCACACATTGTACTGAGTTCACCTGAAGTAAATAGCATATCATTGTCAATAAAGTTGATGTGACTTAGGCCTATATTTATCAGGTACAGTTTTGATATCTTAGCCATGTTACTGCTTGTATGGAGATTGGTTGTGTGCTTCCTAGGTCTATGCTGTCAAACTCCTGCTTTGTATTTTGAAATGAGCGACTATAGGTTCATTTCTCACCATTTATAACTATCTTTGCATCCGTCTCAAAACTACAGAATCTATTAAATTGAAACAGCGCCATTAAGCTATTTATGAGTAAATTACTGAGTCACTCTTCTTCCATAAATGTTTTTTTTTGTCTCTTAAAAGCAAAGAATTTCACCGTAAATAATTACATATTTTACGTTTCTTTACCCATAGATTAAGAAAGTGCGTTTATTCCACAGAAATATTCTTCGTTACAGTATGCATTGACATAATGAAACGGGATTAATCAGACCATCAAAATGGGGTCTAATTTAATCCATTCACGCACGTTTTGTTTTGGTTCGTACCACATGCCCGGTCTAGCTGCACTTGTGTGTGTGTGTGTTTATGTGGGCGCTACGCTACGATAAGTGAACACTACTCCTACCGTTACGCGCCCTTCATTCCCTGAACATTGAGGTCACTTTCCCCTACTGTATTTTCCACAGTGACACTCGGCATAACATTATGGTTAACAAGCATTACGAAAAAGAGAGTCTCTGTTTAGTACAGCAGGAGGGATTGCATGTCTTATCTAAGCCACGTAATTATCGGTAGGGAATCTTCAGCAACCGACGTTTACTCTTTGTTGCTAAGTGCGTGCGGAAGGCATGAACACCACAGACAGCTCTTCGCAAATGTCTACCTGATTTCCTGACGTGACAAGTCGACAGATAACGCATTGCCTTTATAGTTGCTCATTAAGTAAAGGCACACGCAATTAACTTCTGCCCCTTTCTGCTGTGCTATATCTAATTAGTTTTGCGTAACAAGCCGTTGCATAGAAAAGACCGGAGTAAACCTCTTAAAATCGATTTTGTGTGAAAGTGAATGTAGATAAGTGGAGCAGTGTCACATGACGCCTATTTCATAGTATTCTTTCAGATAGTAGTTACATTTTAGCGTTATTTTATAGATCTGTTTAAAGGCCAGTGATGAATACTTGTACCATTTAGTACAATGTTGAGAAATTCTATTATGCTACACATTGTGCGTAGATGTTCTTTGTGATTCGTAGCAAGAATACCGATTATCTGCCTAAACGGCATAAACGGACTGGTCTTCATAAGAAAGACCCTCTATTCTGTATGAAATGAGATCTGAATCTTTATACGCGAGTATAATTTATAGCAAAACAGGCAATATACGTATAAACGTAACATTGAGGCGCATTCGCGAAACCACTGTTTCCGTGCAAAAGCAATAAGTATTACGTATGCCGAGTATGTGTCTAGTCTTGGTTATCCAGCACGCAAAACGCATGAGCCTTATTGTAGTACAATCTATGGCCTCTCTGGCTGTGCCATGCATTTCCACATTACCTCATAAACGGCACGAAGTTTGGGAAAAAAATGTTGGGCGTAAAATGAGTGTTTTGATTTGCTATAAAATTTTGACTGAAATATTTCTGATTCTAAGTAGAATACAACGAGATATTATTACAAATTTACATACGTCTTCATGTAAAGTACCCGTTATTCTTCTCAGATTTTAAAGAAACTTTATCTTTCTGGACAGATTTTAGAAAAATACTCAAATATAAAGTTTCATGAAAATCCGCCCAGTGGGAGTCGAGTTTTTACATGCCGACGCACGAACGGACGGACGGATAGACAGACAGACAGGCAGACAAACAGACATATGAAGAAGCAACAAGTCACTTTTCGCAGTTTTGTGAGAGCGTCTAAAATTCCCGTGTCCAGAGTGCTAGTTTTATAATCATAACGTGTTTAAAATAAATTTTATATCTGTAGTTCCATGCATCGTAATTCTAGGTTGAAGAAATCCAACGAGATGCAACAGTATGTAGATATTTATTTACTGCTAAGTTACTCTACATGTTTCGGGCGTCCATTGCACCCATCATCAGGTGTACATAAAACTGCAGTTGCAGCCTCTGGAACAGATCGTACTATCTGGGGAGAAAGCTTCTTCAAACGTGACCAAATAATTTGGTCACGTTTGAAGACGTTATATATATATATATATATATATATATATAATACTTTCAGGAAATGTGAATGGTGGATAGGAACTTATCTAACAGTTACTAAAGTAAGTTTATTTCGGATCTCTATTCCTTTATTAGCCCTTTAAAGACGAAAATTTATCGGAATGATAAAGTATAAACTATTAGATCTTACGTCAGAGGATACACATTTCTTCTCCATCCGAAGGAATAGCTACGATCGCTCTTTATTTTATAAATATTTTGGGAGGGCAAAATGCGGACATTCTTAATACCACAGGGGGACATACAAAGTGTACCCTCTCTGGTCCTGCAGAAAAGAAACAACCCAACTGGACCGGAGGAATCGTAGAAAGCCACCAAAAGAAAAAAGAAAAAAAAAAAAAACTCCGGTGTGAACTCACCTCAGGTGCGAGCTAACAGTCATCCACATGCAGGTCAGGTCGCTCAGTGCGGTAGTGACATGCTCAGCCTTCGTCAATTCTGTTAGGAAATCGATACTACGGCCTTTAATATGCTGCAGTATGTGCAATAGAAATAAATATTTTAAACCCCTTCCTGAAGCGGAATCACATAACTTGCAGCCGCTTGAAGTTTCATAGAGTTTGTGAAATAAAATACTTTATGTTATTTGATATCTGTGACTTGGATCATTCTTAAAGGCGAGTAAATGGCTTACTGCTTTACAGTGTGTCACAACTAACCAACTAGCAACTAACTGACCGGCAGACTAACTGACTTACTAACCAGTTAACTAACCAACTAACTAATTAATTCGAAGAAACAGAACCCTTCTTGTGAAGCTAACAGGCATCAGCTAGACAAGAAATTCCCCGTATTTCATGGAAACCGGAGGTTCATTACCACTATCACAACAGCCCTCCACTTGTTCCTCTCCTCAGCCATATCAATCCATAACATGCGTCCCATCTCACATCTTTCAAGATCCACTTTAATATTTTTTCCTCATATCTATTCCTAGGTTTTTAAATGATCTCTTTTCCTCATGTTTCCCCACCTAACCCCAGAACGTACCTCGCTTCTCTTCATACGTGCTACATGTCCTGCCGATCTCTTTCTTCTTGATGGGATCACCGAATAACGTTTCATGAAGAGTACAGATCGTAGAGCTCATATCTTTACGTTGTGATTTTGTCTTGCATTCTGTTCGCGAGACATGAACCTCTGTCATATAGGACAGTAATTCCCCGTACGCTAAGGTTGTGAAGACATTAGCTTACGTCTGAATAACTCAGTCAGTAAAGTGACTGGCTATGGGTTAGGCAGTTGGGCTTCTATTCCTAGTAGAGGTAAGTTTGTTTTTAGGCCAAAGTGGGGAAGGCGTCTGAATCCCCATACTCCTACTGACTTTGTGTCGGCATCGTTTCACAAAGACTTAATTACCTGCTACATGAATCTGGTCACTTACCTCAAACGCTGAAGTCTGGACTGCATGGAGATTTACTTCTGAGTCTCATATAATCTTTATGACACGATATTCATGCACAGGAAACATTTATCTTTTACCTGATTTGCATGCTCGATGAACACGCAGCGTTTCAGCTGACGCATACAGAGGTATTAGTTTCATCCGTCTCTGAAGAAGCTGCCCGTGTTCTGTAATATCCTCACTTTTCGTCAGTCGCTGTAGTCGAGTAGCTTTTTTTACCCATACTTGCTGAATTTCTCCGGTTCGTTCTGGTCTCTATACACGCTCACTACAGTTAGTACAACATCGGTATAAGGAAACCTTCAGTTAAAGGTCACACACTTGCGGCCTATAGATTTCTTATAAATACATCAATTTCCCATATCGTCACAAAGGAAACATAAAGAAATGAATACAGTTATGAATATTACAAAAACCAGAGGACATGCCAGTGAAATAATTACAAAAATACGTGTGAAAAAAAACTATATAATAAATATATGTTAAATAATGATGTACTGAGTTTAATGATGCACAGAAACTGTATTCAATACCTCTGTATCTTGCGTGATTTCAGGATTCCGCCGCGAAGTAGATGAGGACTGCGCTCTTCTGGGTTATTACGCAGCGAGTAGTGGTAATTCCGTACCGACATTTCGGGACAACTTCGATGCGTAATAACCCAGAAGAGTGCAGTTCTCCTCTGTGTCTTGTATGTATGTGTGTGTGTGTGTGTGTGTGTAGCGCTCTTCAGTGGGATTGTACACCAACATACACTTCCCCTTGTATCTTGTCACTCTGTTGATGGCTCAATCTGAGCTGAAATATGTTGGAGATGATGCAGCACGTTTTCTGTTGCCTAATAAGTGTACTTGGTTTGAACATAACAAAAAATAAAAAATAAAATAAATTATATATATATATAAATGTGATGCAGTAAAACAGGCAAATGTAGGAGTCAAATGCGAAGACCACGTAAATGAAAATAACATTGCATGCGAAATTGTGAGTTATTGCTTCGGACATCAGCAGTTATCTTATGAATGGAACTCCTTTCCTGGAAAAATGCATTCTCTATTCATTTGTCTGATTAGATGTTTGCTTCTGAGCTTACCTCTGTCAGACCCAAGTCAATACGAAGCAGTCAACTCTTTGAAATGGTCAAGTTTTTTGCTTCGAACGCAATAAATTCATACGTGAGAGTGAAGATGTAAATCCCTTCGCTCTTAAACCCTGCACTAGCTGGGTTGTCAGCTTTAGCTGCGGCCTCCTCACCCTAGGGGGAAGAATTCCGTCGCCAAATCTGTACGAGGTTAGATGGGCCCCAAAGTCTTCTGGATGCTTTGGAGGAGAGAAAATGTCTACCTTTCCTGCCGATACTCTAACCACGATTTCTCTTTTATCAAGCGCCTAGCACAGTTGCCATACCGACTGGTCCATCCCGGCTCTTCCTTCTATATAGTGACTTTTTGATGCATGTTAAAGGCGCAGGCATTAGTTGATATACAAATGCTATTTCAGTATTTTTATCTCCCTTAGTTTTTTCTTCCTTATTTTCATATTTCCTTTCAGCTCTTCCTTCTCGTAGGTACTTCTTCATTTCACTCCTTTCCGTCCTTAGTTTCTTCCTTTTAGTACGTCCTTCCTATTCTTTTCCTACCTCACTTCCTTCTCATCTTGCCGTCTTCCATTTCTTCGTCTTCCTTTCCTTCCTCAGTCTGTGTTCCATTCGTCAGTGCCATGATTCTCTGCACTGTGCTTTTAGGGTCCGAAAGAACTGATTAGTTATAATTCGCAACATTAGGTGTTCTATTGGATTTTATTAAAGTGTGACTGTGAGTCATTAATTCAAAGAATACGCATTTACGTTGTCGTGGGCAATGTGAATGTAATATTAATCAGAATATACTGAAGAAAACTATGAAACTCCAGACAGTGTATCACACATTTGTAGTGAGAAGCGGACCGAGGGCCAGGTTGTCACTCTAAATTGCTGAAATAATAGACTGCGCCATCAGGTAACTTCAATTAATTGACGAAATTTATTGATTGACTTGTTATGTCTCAGGTTTGACTGTCAGTCCGAAAGATTTTTAATATTTCCGTGCAGCAAGATTTCGGGATAGTATTTTGAAACTGTCTGCTATCACTTCTGCGTTGTTCCGAATTCTGCTTGCACAGATATCCTTCTGTTTCACGTTACGTAACGTGCACTGAGCTGAGACACCGCGTCAAACGAAAGGAAAGCTATCGGTTTTAGTATAATTGCAGCATCGTTGGTTCAAATACGTTGTTAAGACAAGCTAAAATCATCTCTGTGCTTAACCCTTTATAGAGCCTATCGGTTACTCTATATATCACCAGGTGTAACGTTCGAAAGTTGTACGTTCTGAATGCATTTATGTGTTTTGAATGTAGAGGGCCCCAAGAATTGTACAAGAGGCAGGCCCCACAAACCCTGGGCCGGCCCTTGTTTCCATACAATTTTTTATTTTTTTTCTCTTATCATTTTTTAAATTCTACGTTATATGATCTGAGCCGTTCAGAGCGTCGTTAAATAAGTAGACAAATAAGCAGCAGGCATTCGGAGTCAGAAGGTAAAAAAGGCATCTTGTAGTTTAGGATACAAAAGTATGGGTAGTAATTATTTTTGCTGTGTAGACGTATTTTCTATTTCATTCAGTATATGTTATCACAATGTATAATTTATTCTTCGGAATACTTTAATGAATACTCTGTGGTCATGGAGATAAACATGGCGGTGCTTGTCAGGCAGATGCCACGGTTGCTGTTACTTTCGCTAGAGGCGAAATTGTGGGGTAAATCTAAGGAAAGTTTCGGAAAACTTTAAAGACATTGGCTTTCACATGTTGTTCTAATTATATGCACATGTTTTTGAACCGGACTTCTATAAAGATGAATGAAGTGGAAAAATGTTGATGACTGGTCAGTAGGTGTGGATTTAGAACTTGGGTTTGTCCCTGTACCCATTTGAAGAATTGCTGGAGTTATTCTTGCGTAGATTGTCTCGGTCTGTGTCTAATATTTAACTTTGGATTTTGTAGTTTCTCTTCAACATAACTTGCAACTAAACCGTAAGAATAATTTGTATGACATTAAAAAATTAGTCTGAAGTGAATGAAGAAGTCAACTGAAAGCCTCAGTCGTAATTCTGCGAGATTCTGACTGGTTTATTTAAGAAATGGAAGCCTCTAAACTTTCTGCTACAACGACCTGCTGATTCCCTTGTGATAATGAATAAGGGAAGTTTTGAAGACACCTCATTTCACATAAAAATTTGACCCGATTACGCCGTTTACTTTACTTAGTTTAATTACATACGTCTTTCTGATAGTAAGCTTATATTTTAGCTTAAGCAGCCGGTTGTTCCGCAGAACAACTGCTTCATAAATTGCGACTGCTTAAGACGCAGGAGTGTTTGAACATAAATAACACTGTGGGTGAGAGGTGTACCTAATCGTAGAGGAGTGAAGTGATTACAGTGTGTGTAGTTCGCAAAACGCAGTGTGTTGCAGCTTAGTAATTTTCTGTCTCACTGTGTTGCCGCTTCCAGCCATTGTAAGTTTTGTGATCGGTTGTGTATACTTTATAAAGAACGTTATGAATAATGCAAAACTAGCAACTCGCGGTATCCAAACTTAATGTTATCATTCATTTTCCACTTTTAGGAGTGAGGGAAATGGGTTGGACCGGATGAGAAACCGGTTCTGTAGTATGAAATAACAAGCGATTATTTTTTTTTGTGACACAAAATTTCTTATTTTAAAATTAAAGACATCTTACACCCATCTTTCGGCTAACCTAGGCCACTAATTTTCAATGACAGCACGTAGGGTTTTGGGTTCTACGTGTATAGTCGATACTCTCCCTATCCTAATACTGGTCGGATGAGACATCAAAGGCCATCGTGGAAAATAAGTGAGTCCATTGAAAAGGGCCTGGTAACAAATGAAATTCTGCAGTTTCATTACCATGTCCCAAATGTATGCCTCTCTTCCATAACCTGCTCCACTAAATCTAATCGACATCCTTTCACACTATTTCTTTAACGCCTCTTTTAATATCTCCATCTACGTCTCAGTCTTTCAACTATTTTCTTACTTTCAGGCTCATTGTTGAAGAAAATATCATCCCCGATGATTTGGTTACAAACCACATATCGCATTCTGCTAGGCATGAGCATCCAAATAAATTTCCTAATAGTGCAAGTTACATTTTAATTTATATTACGTACAGGAGATAAATACAACAAATTTTATTTTAACTGTTCATTTAAATTAAACCATTCCGTAGCTTAATGTATTCAAACTATGGTAATTTCTCGCATGTAAATTTGCGCTGTGTGAAACCGCTGTTATTAATAAAAAAGGAAATGGACTTACACAGTTCTGTGTAACTAGGGAACACGTATTTCTATGGAAATGTGAAAGAGAAATTTTTTAATATTTTATAAGGTAATATCCATGTATGTGAACGTATATGTGTCGGAAGGTAGGAATTTGAATAAAAAACAAATGAGAAGAATAGAATAGAATAGAATACTTATTAGCTGTTTCATTACTACAGTCTTCCGCAGTGTAAGACAGAAAGCACATTACACAGGGAATGCGCCGTGTAATACTAGTTCTTAAATGAGAAGAACAGAGATGGCAGGAATGAGATAGCGACATACAAAGTGGCATATTGAAGAACTGAAGAAAAAAGTGTGGTTTTATAAAATAATAATAATTGCGATACACGTCTTTACAGAATTTGGATAGAACGCCTCAAACCGACTTTGGGCACCGCTATTAATATAATGGTCCATCAATAACGTAATACAGAAATGGAGATCAGAGATAGCATGTCGTAAAATAACAATACACTGCGAGAGATACCTTTAGGTTATTCAAAAAGAATGCCTCAAAACCGACTTTGGGCACTACTAATAATCAAATGGACGATCATTGACATAAGACAGAACTGGAGATAAGAGATAGAATGTCATAAAATAATAATACTAATAATAATAAACTATGCGCGGTACCTTTAGAAGATTTGAAATTAATGCCTCAAACCCGAATTTGGGCATGCTTGTAATATAAATCGAGAAGTTCAGAAGATGCCAGAAGCTTAAAAAAGGATATGGAAAGTTTTAATTCTTGAAAACGGAAAGAGTGGTGAGACCACAAAAAAGTAGATGTAGAAATGCGGTTAATAAAAGGATGAAGACAAATAATTAAATAAATATGCTCACACTCCGTAAATAACATCTGCTTGGTCCGGGAAACGAATCCCGGTGAGAGGATTTTCTGCACACGTCCAGACCGGCCTAGGGCCCACCCAGCCCCCTATACAATAAATACTGATTTATTCCCCGGGAGTAAATGGACTAGGGTATAGCATTAACCAATCACCACCATCTAGCGCCTAAGTTAAAGAAAGAATAGAGCTAAGCCTCTACTCCGTCTCAGTGCCTCATAGAATGTTATAGGGTAAATTTTACTTTTTTGTTTAACAAGTCCTAGCATTCGCTCCCTTTGTCGTATCTCATTTTTGGGCAATGCGCATTGTTCTTAGAAAGCTCGGATATTACACTTAGTCATTTATTTTACTAGCAGTGTTGCAAGCTTATTTTCTCAGTTTTATTATCCATGGTTTTAATTAACAGGGCGGGTAGTGCCGCCTTCCATTAAAGTAAGAATTTTATGCAAGTACGTCAGCAGGCGAGAACGTTGATATAAATTATAGAAATGCCCTTTCGTCTGTAGTGTCAAATTGTACTGTTTACTCGTTTCCTTCCAATTTCTCTGTCTCTGTTTGGGAGTTGCTAAATCTGCCGTGCATGGTTTAATGCGTAAAGCGATTTATCTTGTATTCATAAGCCTTATGCAGCAAAGTGTCAAGTCCTTCCGCTTTAGGAACTTGACGATAAATGAAGACACTTATCATGTATTAGTATGTCATGTGTCAGCTGAGAAGTTAAACTGCCTTCTTGTATGAAATTGAATCTACTATCGATTTTAAATGCCTGTAATCTTAATAACTAAGAGCGTCCTTGAACAAAACACTTACAAATCTCTTTCGCCATAATCTATTTTAAGAAAGATCCGGACGAATACTACTACGATTTAATAAACACAACTACAAAACTGGTTAAAGAGATAGAGCTAGAGATATTTAAAAATGTAATGAATATAAGGACATACAGCCTCACTCTTAGGCATATGCCTTGTTTACAACAGTATATTTTTTTAGAATAAAATTCTATTAACCTATGACGGGTGTTCCGTTTCCGATGGTGCCATTGAAATTTTTCATTGACATACTCCTTCCGGCCGCACTGTGACTTTGAGGAGGTCGACTCAGTCTCTAACATAAATCAGTACCAGGTATATTTTGCTGGGAGGTAAAGGCGGTCGGTGCGTAGCTGACAACCTTACCACCTTCATATGCCAGTTGTCTTGAAAACAGAGAGCCTCAACATCCTGGAAACCTATGGACGTGTAAGAGGCCTGCACGGAGATTGCTTTACCTTTTTTTATTTATACTCTGTGCCTTCTTTCGTGTAGAATGCTGGGACGAATAGTGACAGCCAGAATGAGAGGAATAAGGCAAACAGGAATACCACGGAGAAGATGTATGGATGAGTTTGAGGAGGATCTGAAGTTAATGGGAATGGGAAATAAGCATAGAGTGGTCACACCGGAAGGAATGGAAGGGGAATTTATTGGAACCAAGACCCACGACGTATTATAGTGCTTGTGGAAGAAGAAGGGGAGGAGGGGGAGGACGAAAAGGAGGAGCAGGAAAAGGAGAAGAAGAAATTTTTTTTTCGTGATTGAACTGATGAGTTCATTTTGTTCGTTCTGACACCCAGTCACTTATTTACAGTTATTCTGAAATACATTCGAAGTGACGATTTTATTGTGTGTGACGTCCCGTAGTCTGGTAAAAATTTAAAATTTTCGGAGGGGCCTGTATGTATGACACATGAAATACTAAACTCGTCTATTGCCTTTTCACTGTGCACGGGCACAGTGCTCATTTCTTGTCATTATTACGTCATTCCGAAAACATTCCATTAATGTACAGAATGATGATCAGGTGCTACAGAACTCAGTTCTGGTTACACTCGTGATATGTTTTACAGATTATCATCTACTGAAGTAATTAGTTTCATCGCACAGTGGCGTCACATTTCAATACTTAATGATGCAATTTAGCTGAGGCGCACAATCCACACACCCAGTAGAAAATGCATATTCATATATCTTTGCTTGGGTATTTGGAGATATTTCTGGGTAGTATATGGACTTCTGAAATGTGCCATCCCCGTTGTGTGTATAAATACATAGGTACAGGTGTTTAGTCAATAACACAACAAATATTTCTAATGATGTTTATTATAGGATGATAACAACTACATGTTTCGGCCTATTCCGGCCATCATCAGGTTTTCATCCGAAAGAGTATTAGTGTTTATAAGATTTGTGTGATTATGTAACGATGGTGAGATCTCATCATCTGTGGTTTG
>Ga0123355_10007892_pt1 | contig 16033 bp, 20 predicted proteins | sample TergutEmb28metaG_3_FD_89872 | JGI IMG/M metagenome (GOLD analysis project Ga0123355, IMG submission 89872) | Embiratermes neotenicus P1 segment gut microbial communities from Petit-Saut dam, French Guiana - Emb289 P1 | ecosystem: Host-associated > Arthropoda: Insects > Digestive system > Gut ...
CCTTCTCTGCTGGTATTATCATCCTGGGGCCTTCCAGAATATATAAATGTTGCCCCCTCATGGGTAGTCATTTCACCAAACTCTCTCCATCTCACTTCACTCATTCCCAGTATGTTCAATCCATAGTTCCTCATGCACGCCACTGCTTGCCTTAGTTTTCCAGTCTCTCGTAAGGTTCGTACATTCCATATCCCAGTTTTCCTTTTCCTTTTCATACCAAAGGTCGTCGATCTAGAATCAGTCTGGTTCTTCTTCGTTGACGTTTCTTTAATAATTTGGTTTAAGATGTGCGGGTTATTAGCCCACAGCACCCGATCTTGATGGTGGATCTACCACCAAAAGCCTTCAAGCCGGCTGTTTTCTGTCGGGGTTGTCTCCCTTAGCCTTTGAAGATCCCTCTTCGCCACTAGGCATTGGTGGTGGTGGTGGGTCTCTCTTTGTCTGACGCCTACCCTTCAACCTTTCCAGCATGGGAGACCCTACCAGTAGCTACACTACCGCTGGTATAGCTCTTAGGGTCATCGGCATACTCAAACCTCCTCACCACGATAAGGTGGAGACCCCACAAGGAGGTTAGCATTACTACCCTGGTCTAAAACCATGCTGGCCCTCGTATAACCACCCACACATTTCCAAGATTTGTCTTAGGTACCCTGTTATAACATGCTTCATTTGTTTACAAGCCACTGAGGTTAAGCTGACCGCACTATAGTTCCAACTACCGATCGATCTCCCCCTTTGTAAATGGGAACCACTATAGCTTTTTTCCCAATCACCAAGGGTAGCATTATTTTTCATCGTAATATCCAGCAATCTCAATAGGTACGGAATCATGGCTTCCCCACTTACTTAGGGGGGGTATCTGCAACTATATTGACGAAACAGTCGCGGACAGCCGACAAAGGGTGGTTCTCAACATGGGGGTTGGGCGAGGTGCTAAAACTCCTCACTGTAAAGATGTATCCTGGTACAAACTGTTTACAAAGAAAGCCTCGGACCTGGACTGGTACTCTGGCATGATCTAAGCAATGGAAAAGGGACAGAAGATTTAGTACTTGGAATGTTAGGAGCCTGTATAGGCCAGGTTCACTTGCAGCAGTAGCCAGGGAATTAACAAGATATAAATTAGATTTAGTGGGTGTGCAGGAGGTTAGGTGGGACAAAGGGGCCATGGTAAGAGCAGGGGATTATAGTTTTTTGTATGGAAAAGGGAATGAAAATCATCAATTGGGAACAGGATTTTTTGTACACCAAAGGGTAGTATCAGCAGTTAAGAGAGTAGAGTTTGTTAACCATAGGGTGTCATATATATAGTTCTGAGAGGTCGCTGGTGTAATATTATTGTTCTGAATGTGCATGCACCAAGTGAGAAGAAAAGTGATGATTCATAAGACAGTTTCTTCAAGAAATTAGAACAGGTTTTTGATCATTTTCCAAAGTAAAGGTGAAGGTAAAGTGATCCCGTTACAGGCCCGGTGTGGCCCAGAGGGTGGGTAGAGGTATAGCTCTACTCTTCCATGACCGCGGCACTAGAAGGTGGTGAGTGGTCAGCAGCACGCTCCGGCCGCACTTTACCCCCGGGAAAGACCCGGTACCCATTTTACAGGAGGCTGGGTGGGCCTCAGGGCCGGTCTGGGCGTGCAGAAAATCTTGTCCCCACCGGGATTCGATCCCGGACCATCCAGCCCCTAGTCAGTCGCTATACCGACTGAGCTACCCGATCCACCATTTTCCTAAGTACCATATGAAAATTCTATTAGGAGATTTTAATGCAAGAGTGGGGAGACAGAATATTTTCAAACTGACAACTAGGAATGCGAGTCTACATCAGGATAGTAATGATAATGGTGTTAGAATATTAAACTTTGCCACAAATATCTGGTTGTAAAGAGCACAATGTTCCTGCACCGCAACATTCATTAGTACAAGTGGACCTCTCCCGATGGGAAGACACACGCAGATAGATCACATATTCATAGAAAGGAGATGGCATTCAATTGAACTAGATGTACATAGTTTCAGGGGAGCTGACTGAGATACCGATTACTATGTGGTGGTTGCGAAAGTTAGGAAAAGATTGGCAGTTAGTAACCAAGCAGCAAAGAAGTTTGATAGGGGTAGAGTTAATCTGAAGAAGCTAAATGAGCTGGAGATTAGGAACCAATATCTGATTGATCATATATTCTGCATTTGTCAAATACTTGAGGAAAAATGGGAACACAACTAAGCAGTGCATCATCTCTTTATAAAACTTCAAGAAAGCTTAGGATTCAATTAGCAGGGAGGTCTTGTATAATATTCTGATTGAGTTAGTTAACCCCAAAAACTGGTAAGTCTAATAAAAATGTGTCTGGCTAAAATGTATAGCAGAGTATGGGTACGCAAGAATTTGTCTGACATGTTTCCTATTAGGAATGGTTTGAAAAAAGGAGATGCTGTATCGCCATTGCTTTTGAACTTTGCTTTAGACTACGCCATTAGGAGGGTTCAGGTAAACCAGGATGGCTTGCAGTTAAATGGTACACATCAGCTTCTGGTTTACGCTGATGTTCTTAATATATTGGGAGGTAGCTTCACACTATAAAGGAAAACACAGAAGCTTTGATAGTGGCTAGTAAGTAGATTGGACTAGAAGTAAATGCTGATAAAACTAAATACATGGTCATGTTTTGACATCAGAATGCAGGATGAAGTCACAATATAAAAGGTGATAATATTTCCTCTGCAAGGGTGGAAGAGTTCAGATATTTGGAAAGAACCTCAACAAATCTATTCAGGAAGAAATTAAGAGCAGATTGAAGGCAGGGAATGCTTCCTATCATTCGGTGCAGAATATATTGTCTTTAATTTTGCTATTCAAAAATATAAAGATACACAGAACAATAATTTTGCCTATTTTGTATGGTTGTGACACCTCATTGCTGTCATTGATGGGGGGACGTAGGCTGAGGGTGTTTGAGTACGGGGTGCTGAGGAGAATATTTCGGCCTAGGACGGACGAGATATCAGGGAAGTGGAGAAAACTACATAATGAGGAGTTTAATTATTTGTACTCCTCACCAGATTTGTTGGGGTGGTCAAATTGGGAATATTGAGAAGGGTGATGCAAATATTATGTACAGGGAAGAGGTGTATACAGGGTTTATGTGAGGAAACCTGAGGGAAAGAAACCACTTGGGCCAACTTTGCGTAGATGGGAAGATAATATTAAGGTGGATTTCAGGAGAAGGGTTGTGGGGGTATGGGCTGGTTCGAGCTGGTTCAGGATAGGGACATATGGCAGGCACTTGTAAATGCGGTAATAAACTTTCAGTTTCCATGAAATGCAAGGAATTTCTTGACTGGCTGAAAACTGTTTAGCCTCTCAAGAAGGACTCTGCTCAATGGAATAAGTACGTAAGAAATTAAGTAAGTAAGTAAGTTATTAAGTTTCATGGGGATACCAAAATGAATGAGAAAATTATACAAGGCCTTGCTCATAACTGATTCATAAGCTTTCTTGATGTCTATAAATAGCTGATGCATTGTTTCATTGTATTCCCATTTTTCTGAAGTATTTGATGAATGCATAATATATGTTGAGTAGTTTACCGTTTGCATCAAAATCCTCACTGATGGTCCCCAATAATTTCCTCTTCATACGGAACTGACCTTAGCAGCAGGATGTTGGATAAAATTTTGTATGTAGTTGGTGAAAGTGATATTCCACTATAATTACTACATTCTATTTTGTCACTCTTCCTGTTTATACGTACAGTGATAGACTCCTTACACTCCTCAGGCAATTTCTCCTTGTTCCAAATAGAATTAATGCATTTATGGATATCAAAGCGAATTGTTCTACCCCTGCCTTAATCACTTCTACTGGGATTTGACCATTACCTGGTGATTTATATCTTTTTAGCTTTTCAATAGCCATCTCAACCTCAAGGGCACTTGGCTCAGGCACTAGTGGTTCTTCTGTACGTATTTTGTTCTGCCTAACGTCACTAACACCATGTACCTTGAACAGCTGAGAGAAATGATTTCTCCACGTAACTGAAATACTGTGGGAGTCTGTTGCCAAATCATGCTTCTCAACCTTTACTATATTATTTCTAGGCTGGTAACCCTTTTTAAATTCATTGATGTCCCTATACAAGTCTCACATATTTTTAATCCTACAGTTTGTTTTAAATTTCAATTTTGGCTTCCTTATTTTTGCTCCTGAAATTTCTGCTGGCTGGCACATCTTACATTGTTTAGATTATCTAAATTGTTTTGTTTTGGATCTTGTAACCAATGCATTTTAGCCTGCTTCCTTTTATCTAATAACTTAAACATTCTTCATCATACCTAGACTCTGTTGAGCTGAGGTTTTTATAGTTTCTTTAATGTTCTGCCAAGCCCTGTTTATGTCTTCACCATAACTTAAGTTCTCCAAAGCTGCGAACCTGTTTGAAATCTTAATCTGGCACTTTTTCCTAACTTCCAGCTTATTGAGCGTCCTTAATTAAGTTTCTCCAGATCAAACTTCTATGTTCCTTTTTTATTTAATGCCATTCTTTCGTAAACTTTTGCAACCTTCAGATAATGATTGGCACCATAGTCAGCTCCCTTGAAAGATAGTTTGTCAAGTGTATTAAAATGCCATCTCCTATCTATCAAATGTGATCAGTCTGGTTGTGAGTCTTCCCATAAAGAGAGGTTCAGGTGTACTAATGAATGTTTTGGTGCAGGAACATTGTGCCCTTTACAACCAGATTTTATGATGTGGGAAATTTTATTATTCTGACACTACTATCATTACTATCCTGATGTAGACCCTCATACCCAGTTGTCGGGATGAAAATGTTCTCTCTCACCACTTTTGCATTAAAATTTCCTAGCAGAATTTTTATATGGTACTTAGCAAAATGATAAAAAAAATTCTGCCCTAGTTCCTCATAAAACCTTTCCTTTGAATCATCAGATTTCTCTTCACGTGGTTCATACACATTGAAAACAATGGTATTACACCAGCGACCTCTCAGAACTATATATGATGTCTTATCGCTAACAAACTGTACTCTCTTCACTGCTGATATTATTCTGTGGTGTACAAAAATCCTTTTCCCAATTGATGATTTTCGTTTCCTTTTCCATAGAAAAAAATGTAATCCCATGCTCTTAGCATGCCCCCTTTTGTCCCACCTAACCTCCTTTACACCCACTAAATATAAGTTATATCTGTTTAATTTCCTTGCTGCTGTTGTAATTGAACCCGACCTATTCTGGCTCCTGACATTCCATGTACCGAATCTCATGCCCTTTTTCCATTGCTTAGTTCGTACCAAAGGATTAGTCCAGGTCCGAGGAACCTCTGCTTGACACTATCATTGAATTTAGTGTTTTTTATAGGCTGTTTATGGGTATAGGTAGTGATTAGGTTTTGTAATAGCAGAAATTTCTTTATCACATTCTCCATTTTCGGGACTGGAAATGGTGACAGAGGAATGCAGCAGAAGGAGAGGTGGCTGCTGGGCAGGGACCATTAGATTAGTCATCCATTTTCAAATTACCCACACAGATGACAACATGTGGAAGGAGTACTCTCATGACACTTTGCATCATTATGAACTTCAGAACACCAGTGGTTATAATACAAGGCAGGTGCCATGAACATGGCCAGGATATTGCTGATTGTTCTAATCCTGAAATTTGCAGAGTGTTATTATATTTGGAACCCATTATCTAGTTACATAAGGTCTCCTGCCACTCATAGATGGCATATCACACTAATTTCAGTGAAGGTACTGCAGGAATTGTGTGCTGTTGTGGTTTGTCGTGGATTGCTAGCATATTCTAGGGATGATTTCAATTCAGAAGAATTCTAAGAAATGCAGCTGTATTAGGTTTATTTGTATTGTGGTGTACGTTCTGTAGTTTTTGATTCAAATGTTAACATATTTTAAATAATTAAATGAAGCTTGTGTATAAATAGTTGTCTAGTACAAACTTTAATGTTTTTTGCTAGCAAGAGAGACTCTCGGCTAACAACTGTAAACTAAAGGTACATTTTTACTTTAATCTGAGCAACAGATGCTCCACATTTTGATTTGTTGAGTGAACATTTATGGGTTCACTTTTTGGAGTGAACATGTATAAATAAAAAGTTGATGTACTCTTAATGAGAAACCCTGCAGAAGTGGGGTATTTCAGATTGTGAACTGACTTCAAATACAAATCAAAAATAAATCCATTTTTATGGTTAGTCCTCGATTAAACATGTGGCAGTGGTGGTCCCTGTTGTCTGTACATTGCAACCAGATATTAACCCTTCGCAAGAGATCCCTACAAAGTGCCTCTTGACAAAAGAGCAAATTGCCGTTGACATTTAGCTCATTTTTCCTTTTGATGAGTTGACAGAGTTTTACCAGATTTCAGCACATTAAATGCCAGCTTATTAAGAATTTAAATAATTCTTAATTTGTTTCATAAAAATTTTATAAGTGCAATCGAACACAAGAGAGGTTAGTTGACTGTACTGGGTTCATATTTGAATGATTCTTGATGTGGAGGGTTAGGCAGCATGTACTCAAAAGAATAATTTAATTGGAAGTTATATGGGTACCCCAATAATAGCATTTGTGTAATTTGTGTTTGTCTTCTTTATCACTAAATGTGTGTTAGTTTGCCATGAATCAGTACCTTTCTGGCACGACAACGGTGTGTCAGCACTCTGACTGCCAAATCTGGTGCTATAGGTTGTGCAAAAATTGACTAGTCGCTTTGTAGGAATTGAATAAAACAATTCAAAAGCATAAAATGTTTGAAATAAACTTTTTTCACTTAACACATTACTTTTCAAACCGAAATTACCTGCAGCCTTATATGTGTAGGTTTAAAGAGTAGAGTGTTGTTTATGCTGAAGCCTTTCTTTCTTTCTTCATTCTTTCTTGTTTGCTTCTTTTTGTTTCACTGGACTTGTGAAATGGCATTTGGTTTTTTAATTTATTCAAGTTGCGCAGGAAGATAGGAATTGTGGGGTAGAAAGAACCTGATGACACCTTGCATCCTGCTGTTTTTTTTTAAATAATCACACACTTCAGAGCCATGGTTTAAAACATAAGTAAATTGTGTGCCATACAGAACATTTAGCATTTCATGATTTCAGGCTTCTGCCATGAAATAGATGAGAACTGTGCTCTAGGTTATTCTGAAATGTTGATAAGAGATTACCACTATTTGCTACATATTAACCCAGAACGGCACAGTTCTCAACAATCAGTGTTGTCTTGATCTTTGGCAAGTTTAACGCATTAGACTAAACATGTCAAATGGCCAGCTTTATACCCATAGAAGCCTGGAAGAAATGTTGACAAGCTGTCTCTGAAAATCTAATTTTACAACACAGAACGAAAAATGAGTTGGAAGTTGCATAAAAGTAAAACAGATTTTGTGTTTTAGCTATTCGTCCATGCAAGAAAGAACTTATTCAGACAGTTTTAAAATAAACAGGCATTCTGGTGCAGAAGCATATAAAGAGAAATTGTTGGCCACTGGGTTAATAACATCTGCATTACAGTCTGTGTATACTGGCAAGGAAATGGCTTTGCCATTTCCTTGCCAATATACACAGTGTTTGTTTGTGGCAGGAGGTACTCAAGAATTATGGCTTTATTCTTTGTGTAAAAGTGACTTATGTCAGTAAGGCCACTTGGGGGAGATATTCTGTTGTAAATTAAAGTGTGCCTTTTATAATGCAGGTGAATCTGGTCTTGGGAAGTCCACACTTATGAACTCCATGTTCTTGGCTGATATATACTCAGCAGAATATCCTGGTCCATCACATCGGATCAAGAAAACTGTTCAGGTGGAGACTACAAAGGTTCTGCTCAAAGAGAATGGAGTGAACCTGACACTCACTGTAGTTGACACACCTGGTTTTGGTGATGCTGTTGACAATAGCAATTGGTTAGTAGACCCATTAACTGAATTGCATATTTTAACATGCATATATTAAATTCCCTTTGTGGTTGATGCTTATTTATGAATGTGTGTGTTTCAGTTGGCAGCCCGTAATAGACTATATTGAGTCAAAGTATGAGGAATACCTGAATGCAGAGTCACGTGTGAACCGTCGCACATTAGCTGATAGCAGAGTGCATTGTTGTCTCTACTTTATAGCCCCATCAGGTCATGGTCTCACACCCCTTGATGTAGAATTCATGCAAAGGCTGCATGATAAAGTTAATATAATCCCAGTCGTTGCGAAGTCTGACACCATGACCCCAGATGAATGCAGTCATTTCAAGAAACAGGTAACTCGTTAAGATTTCATTGTATATGATGTCACAAGACTGGCATTTGAAATTGACCAAAGCATGTTGCGTCACATTCTTTGCATGTGTGCACTCCAGCTTTTAACATATATGTTTTTGCATTTGAAATACTGTATATAAAATTATTGCTATTCTGTTGTGTTGGCATCTTACAGGCTGCTTGCTCTGCCTGCCATTTCATGTCTGCATTATGGTACTGCTGTAGTAATTACTGCTTAAAATGTAAATTTCTTCAAAATCAATAAGTGTAGAACATCGAAGTGAAGTGTGACTTTACTTGACCTTTCCTCTCAAAGTGAAAACTTGGTGTTTGAAATGATGATGCTGGATATGTGTGTATTCCCCAGTTCCAGTTTTGAAAATTTATTTGATTTTGATGAAACTGTGTGTGAATACAGTGCCAGTATTATACTGTTTCTTTCCTGCAGTCAGGAACAACAGCATAAGAGATACATGAACCAGTAAGGCCAGAGCAGCATCAGCACCATTTGAAGTCATTGAATGATGTATGAACTGTACATATCTTACCTGCCCTGCTTCATTTCATTGTCTTTGCCACCACATGTCTATGAAGATGTCCTTTTGTCATTGCCAGTAGCTGGAGAGGTATGTCATTATATCGTTCCCAGTAGCTGGAGAGGTCTCTCATGCATATTATTATAATTTGGGAGTCTTGAGAGGTACCTGCTCAGTTTGGTCTGTGGTAAGAGTAATTGTCATGCATTGGAACCTAACCTGGCAGGTGAATTTTATATTATTTTATACTTTGCAGATTCTGAATGAGATCTCTCAGCACAAGATTAAAATCTATGAGTTTCCTGACACAGAGGATGAGGAGGAAACGAAGCTGCATAAAGTGCTAAAAGACCGTGTGCCATTTGCTGTGGTTGGCTCCAACACTGTTATAGAGGTTGATGGCAAGAAGATACGTGGCAGGAAGTATCCATGGGGCATTGCAGAAGGTGCATATTGCAATTTCACATAGCCAACCTATTTATTTAAACCAACATTATGGGTTTTAGATTGCATGAACACAGTTTTGTGTTATTCTTAAGGTGATATGTAGGGTATTTTATACAGACATAATGTTTCCCAGCAGTGCATAGAATTTTAAAGTGTTAAGAAGACCTTTGTTGTGGTGCTAACACAGATGCACCATATCATTAGGTATAATTTTTATTAAAGTGAGTTGAAATTTAAGTAAAGTGGATGCTCAGTTGTATGTAAATCTACAGCACACTTCAGGGACTTCAAAATGTCTATATTTATATATTTCCTTATTAAAGAAAGTATATTTTTATAGAAATTTATTGCTTTAGTATCTCATTGATGTTTTCAGGGGTAACAGTAAGTTTATTTGGCTTTGAGTTTGGTTTGATTTTGTGCTCAGTTATTTGGCCAGAATCCTTGATAAGTTAATGGTTTTGTTTGGTTTAACCACTGTGAGACACTGTTACCATGTTTCTCAAATGAATAAATGTGTTAGCTTTGTAATTCATTTTCACATAACAGCTTTGTGTGTTTGGTCTCAAAAATTGGTTCATATTTGTCCACATCATTTGGCTTAAAACAAAAGGAAAGCAATTGTCTTTCCCATTGTTCTTGCAGATGGCCATAAACACAGAAGCTTTAATGCATGGTGTAGAAAGTAATGTTTATATAAATTTGTATTGAATTTCTTTATCTTCTGTTACTTTGGAGTATTTGTTATTATTATAAGATAATTTTTATATTTTTGTGTGTTACATTGCAGTGGAGAACCTGGAACACTGCGACTTTATTGCATTACGTAACATGCTTATACGCACACACCTGCAGGACCTCAAAGATGTCACCAACAATGTACACTATGAAAACTATAGGTGTCGCAAGTTAGCAGGGCTGGGTACTGATGGCAAGCCAACTCGCATATCCAATAAGTAAGTGACATTTCTAATCAGCAGCTAGTGTTCGATGTAATTTTTATCATGTGTTGTAGACACTGAATGAACTGATAATGAGTTATATTACAGAATATTATAAAAAGTAACTATAAATTTTTGGCATGTGACAGTAATTGTTTTGAGTTTCTTGTATGTTGTAATTACAGGCAGGTCTCTTTTTAGCATGATTTCTTTTTGCGCAATTTCGCTTTAAAGTGACTTGAAAATTTACACCACTTTTTTAAATTTATGCAATAAGTTTGGTTTAACGTGATTTGGCTTAGACGATACGCGATAATTTTCAGTTTAACGCCATGTGGCTTACATGGTCCGTGGTTGCTCTTGTCTTGTCTTGAAGGCTAGCAGAAAAGCGATGTCACTATCACCCTGTTTGTGACGCATATGGGTTGATTATGTTTGTGATATAATCACGTGGCTCTTCTAGTTTCCTCTTCTACAGCATTGACTTTTCTTACCAACATGAGTGAGGAACATAAATCTACATCACCTAGTACAATCCAAGTGAAAAACTGGTGAATGACAATCCATATTGAAGAGAAATAGACGTACTTGGAAAAGGTGAATGAATTTTTGACACATGGCATAATGTTAGATTCACTCATCGTAGCATACATACAAAATGTGACAATGCTGATAGATTTACAGAAAGTGCTAAGTGAGGACCTAAAGTATTCATGTAGCAAGTCTACTACTGTCCTATCGGAATGAACCATACCACAAACTATGGATGTGAGTCTCTGACAATTTCATTGCATTAGAAACAAATAAATATATTGTACAGAAATGTATGTATACTGTATGTACAGTATATAACTATGTACTCTGCAGGTCTGTATGTCCACTAGTGGTGCAGTCATACACCGTATAGGATGAGGTTGTCAATCCTGTAACCCTCAGGAAGTACACTTTTTTAAATGGGAGTTCTTTGTTTATTTGCGCGATGTTTTTCGGGAGGGTATCCCTGGCATGGAACTAGACCTGCCTGTACATTGCTGATGTATAATCATTGTTACTACACATATTTCACTCTCTTTAGCATGTGTTAGAAATAATCATTATTGAGTAGCTAGGAGTAAATTTGACTTATACCTTACTTATGCCCAACAGAAGGTAAAAAATAAACCACAGTATTTACTGGGAAGTGGCCTTTGCAATGGGAAAGATGCAGAGCATAGAACTGGGGATGAATGTATTTATTCTTATTTATGTCCTAGAGTATTATGAAATATGAAGTAACTGCGTGGGATAAAAATACAATAGTGAATGTAAAAACGCTTTATATAATTCCCTCATAAGTTTTACCCATTTAGAAGTTCATTTGCAGTGGTCCATAAGAAACCTCTCTTGCAGGAAACACTGTATGGGCAAGGCTTGGTTGTGTGTAGAATCGGACAAGGCTTATTTCTGTAGCGGTAGGCTGCAGTGAAGATACTATGTGGAATGAGTTAGTTGGAGATTTTGTTATATCTAGTTGCAGTTCCTAGATGCTGGTCAAGTATCTGTGACACATTAATTGCATTGTACTAGTACAGGACTCTTAATTTTTTTTATCTCTTATGCCGCAGTATGAATTAATGGAAATGGACTGGTATTCATTACACTTGGGAATGCTGGATGCTCTGCATATTTATCAGTGTACTGGATTTTCCCCAAAACACTAAATTTATGTGTGTGGAAGTATAAGTTCAGTATTTTCATATGCCCTACAGGTATTCATCTGTTGGGTAAAGTGACGTCTTATGAGGTTTGATGGTGTTTTTGCATGCACAAATAGCATCCTGAATTATTAAGGCCATTATCCTGTTATTTCTAAATTTTCCCTGTCTGTGTAACTGGTTAGTATAATTCAGTACTGTTCTCTGTTAAAGGAGTGTTAAGTAACAGGAGGAGCATGCATGTGCGCACACATGTACATGAGAGAGAGAGAGAGATATTGTGATTGTATTTGCCACATATGTATGCTTTCTGCATTACTTCTTAGCATGCTTGATACATAACAGTTGACATCTTGGCATTGCATTGAAGGACACTTATAAACTAGAGTATCTGCTAGCATAAGTGCAAGTGCATTTAACTCGTTTTGATAGTTTTGGTGTGAAATCACACCACTGAATTTATGGTTTTCTCTGCCATGATCTCTCTTAGCATGCTTTCAGGTTGACTGTGCAGGGTTAGTGCAGGTTTCCCTCCTCCTTTCTCTTTTTTTTCCCCCTTTGTTTTCTGTTTGTTCATCTGCCCCCTCCCCCCCAAAAAAGTGCAACCCTGTATGGGACAATATTTGAACTACAAGAACTTCAATACTGGAAAATAAATTATTGCTGTCTGTGAAAGTTGGAAGATTCCTGACAATTTGACCTGAATTTCATTTGTATCAGTTGAAAATTGATCATAAATCCGTTGTTGAAATGGTGTGCCTGCCAGCCAAGGATGGGATCAAGATCAAGAATCAAGATAGTAAGGAATAATAGTAGTGGTTTATGTGTACCTCTTTGAGTATGGCCTGGAGGTTGTACCAATGCTTCAGAAATGTGGTGTTGGAAGAATTAAGAACTTCTTCTTACAGTGTACCTGTGCTTCGTTTGTCAGTAGGCCTGGGCTTTGCCACTGCTGAGAACTGCGTAAACATAATTTCTCCAATAAAAAAACTTCATTGTCATGTGTTTTACGTGTATATTATTACAAGTATCATATTTTTCTTTGGGCAAAGGCAGACAAACTAAATGTAGACAGACCACTTTCTGTACTGTGTGGGACTTACTGTTTGATTCGTAAAATAATTTATTTTGATGGGAAGAGAAGCCTGACATTTTTTCTATGTTGTGTCATGTTCATTTATGAGCATACTTTACAATTCAGTAAATTATGTTAGGAATTGTAATAAAATATGACTTATGTTTTGCCTTGTAAGTTGTAAAGCAAAACCCGTTTGAAGATTCAAGTCTTCTGGGATATGATGCTATGTTGATTGATAACTAGGTAACTTCAAGGTGTCCAGCTGAATGCAGAATCGTCTCATACAGTCTAAAGATGAGCATGTAGTTTATTGCTGCATAGTGACTGATGATGCTACCATCCGTGCGGTGACTACATGCCATAGAGTGGTGACATCAGTTGCCACACAGTGATTGATGATGGTCCCCATTCTGCCATACTCAGTATTGAATTTAAAAACTCTTTGTTTGCCAGTCCTGGCATCATATTCGAGAAGATTGAATGAATCTGTGTCAGCACCACTGTGAGAACATGATATCTCCCAAAACACAGTTTCTCACCAACAGTTCTGCTTCAAGGGGCACAGTGTACAGTGCAGGTGAAGGAATCTATGTTTCAAAGAGCCACACCATGAAGCCATGTAGTGGTACTGTGCATAAAGCTGCAGTTAGCCTTTGCAGTAGATGGGAAATGATTGGCTGGTTGGGTTCCGTAGCTACTTTATATATTGCAATAGAAGAAAAAAATTTGCTCCTTCTGGGAATTGTACCCCACTTACTTTAGTGATTGAACCATTCCAGCATATGTTCAAAGGCACACATATCACGTATTTATGTCATCTTGCATATGAATTAATGTTTCCCAACTATAATATTTCTGTAAAACTGTATTATAAATGAGTGAATACAGTGCACACATATTCAAATTATCAGCCTGCCTCCATGGAATTGCAAGTTTTAACCTAATTGCAGTCTGTGTATGGATAATAGTTACATGTCATCATCCAAAATCAACATTTAAAAGAAGTGTATAAGCTAGAACTTTGAGAAGTCAGTTGCCTACAAAATTTGGAGTGAGGATTCAAGTGTTGCTCATAGACATGCTATAAATGGGCAACTGCTGTACTGATATTTTACATAATGACTGAAGTTCAGGTTTAATGTACAGTATTTGCTATTTGACATTTGCCCATTGTAGTTTGTGTTGTGTCATTCCTCATACAGCTATGCAGTCAAGCATGATTCTTGTACTGTCTGTGTTTGTGGAATCTGATCAGTGTGATAACCAGCATTGATGCCATCACAATGTAGACTTTTCTTGGTGAACTGGTACTTTGGGTATGCTCATGTCCTTTTGAAGTCTGTGACTTCCATACTAAACCATGTTTTTCTTATTTATGTAGCAAACAGAGAGTACAGTAATGCCAGCATTTAATAGTCGACAGAATGCTGTCTTCAAGTACAGTAGTTCAGGACACTTCGAGTACCTGGCTGGCAGTTTCCGTTACTGGGATGACTGCTGTACTGATGACTGCCTAGGCATGTGCATGCAAAAATGGTTGTTGTTTTGATTAGTCTTCATTCACAAAGGATACACTATCGAGATTCTGCAAATAATTTGGCTAATATTTGCCTCCTTGTTGTCCAGTGTATGCCCTCAAGGAGTGATGAACAGTTTCATGACCATGTGGTAAGTTGTCCTGACACTCATCGGAAATATTATTCCTTGTTTGCTAAGTCAGTATTGTACTGTACAGATAGTAGGCTTTTTGTGTCTTGATACAAAGGAAAGACCATTTTTGTATGCCATGGCCTTTTGTGTGTGTGTGTGTGTGTGTGTGTGTGTGTGTATGGAGAATGAGATGAATGATACAGGAACTCAGTTTGTGACTGATGGAGAGGAAATGTATAAGGAGAATCAACACTTAAGGAGAATCTTGCATTATATGTATCAACTCCTAAATTTTATTGTAGATTTATATTAACTATAATCTGCTATGATATAGTTTTGGTTTATGTTGGTGATGAAAATCAGTATTGCTGTTCAAAGAGTGTTTTTTGTTTACCTTTTATATAGTAGCGTGTTGACACTACAGCCAAGGTATCCACATAAATAGCTAGATTGGCAGCATTTACAGAGATGCAAATTTATCAAGGCAGTAAACATTTGTGTAAGCATTTATCACTACAGCAATTTAAAGACTCTCTCCTAATACCATTCAGGCTTCAACTAGTAAAAACAGTTTGGAAGTATAATTCCACAGTCTGAAGATAAAGTAAATCCTGCAAGATTGACACTTGCAGATGACCACTGAAGTGTGGTTGTAATTATCAGTTCATACTGATTTTTCTGAAATTAATTCACATTTGTTAATGCCAATGTATGTGGTCTGTTCAGAAAGTATTGGACCTTAATTTTTCCTGCATAAACAAATCAAGCACGGGAAGTGTCCATCATTGTAGATGTGGAGGGGACATTTATACGCATGCATGAATTTTTTCCCGCCTATAGAAAGCGTCAGTAGCCGGCATTCGGTCGATGACTGTGTAAGTGTTGTGTACGCTTGTCGGATTGTCAGTTATTGCAAAATGACGTAACGACTCGAGCAGCGGTATTGCATCAAATTTTGCCAAAAGCTTGGCGATACCCAAGTGGAAACTATTCAAAAGATTCAACAGGCCTTCAGGGACGATGCCATGAGTATCACACAAATAAAAGAGTGGTACAACCGCTTCAAAGATGGCAGCACATCAGTGGACCGCGAACCACGTCACGGTAGGCCCTCAACTAGCCGAAATGAGTGTCATCAACCAAGTGCGGACTTTGGTCATGCAGGACCATCGTATCACTGTCCGAGAACTGGCAGACGAGGTAGGGGTATGCATTTGATCGGTATATACCATTTTGACTGCGGATTTGGGCTTGAGGAGAGTGTCCGCGAAATTCGTGCCAAAGCTGCTAACGATGGAGCAGAAGCAGCTTCGCCTGGAAATCGCACAAGACATGCTGGACTGCGTAGAAAGTGATTCCAACTTCCTGAACACCGTGATCACTGGTGATGAGTCGTGGGTTTAC
>Ga0123355_10007893_pt1 | contig 16031 bp, 8 predicted proteins | sample TergutEmb28metaG_3_FD_89872 | JGI IMG/M metagenome (GOLD analysis project Ga0123355, IMG submission 89872) | Embiratermes neotenicus P1 segment gut microbial communities from Petit-Saut dam, French Guiana - Emb289 P1 | ecosystem: Host-associated > Arthropoda: Insects > Digestive system > Gut ...
AGCATTTCCTGACTTCACTCTGCTCTTAATTTCTTCCGCAATAGAATTTTGATTTGTTAAAGTTGTTCCCAAATATTTAAACTCCTCCACCCTCTCGAAGGTACTATTATCATTCCTCACACTATGAATTCGTCCTGCATTCTGATCTCAAGACATGACCATGTACTTAGTTTTATCAGCACTTACTTCCAGTCCAATCTCCCTAGTAGCAGCTACTAAAGCTTCTGTATTTTCCTTTACAGTATGTATGCTTCCTCCCAGTATATTAACATCATTGGCATAAGCCAGAAGCTGATGTGTACCATTTAGTTTCAAGCCATCCTGGTTTACCTGGACCCTCCTAATGGCGTACTCTAAAGCAAAGTTAAAAAGCATTGGTGATACAGCATCTCCTTTTTTCAAACCATTCCTAATAGGGAACCTGTCACACACATTCTTGCCTACCCGGACTCTGCTATATGTTTCAGTCAGACTCATCTTTATTAACTTTACATGTTTTCTAGGAATACCATACTCAGTGAGAATCTTATATAAGACCTCCGTCATAACTGACTCATACAGTCTTACATGTGTAAATGATGTTGCTTGAAAGGCATCATGAGTTGCATTCTGCTAGTTCAAACACTAGCATGTTTTATGTGTATTAATGCTCACAGTTCTGCTGTTTGTAAAATTAGTTCTGATTTATAGAAGGAAATGCTCTCCTGTTACCATGTCTAATGAATCGAGCCAATGATGGGCTTTATGATAGTGAATCATTGTTGATAAGAAGAACTGGCAAGACAGGGTTGGTATCAGCAGAAGTAATGTTTCATGAGGTGGGCTGAGGAATACACTGTTTAGGGTTGTATGAGAAATTGTGAGAGAACTGTGAATTCTGTGAGTAACAGAACAGATTAACGGGATGAGATTAAAAAAGGAGAGGTTAAAATTTCAGCCAGAAGGGAAAAGAAGTTCGGTAAGATGTCTGTTAGCTTGGAAAGATTCTGTTTAGTAATATCCATTTTAGGTCGGAGTAGGCTTAATTGTGTATAGTATGGCTGTTGCACTGGATGTCGCTCCAGCGCCATGCTTATGTAATTCCCTTCGTCAACAGAAATGAGTAGCTTGGAACAACAGTTACGTGTCTGACCCATGTTCAGCATCTTTACAGTTCGAATGCTTACACAGGACCAGGTATCATAATTGAGGGCTCTTCTGTGATTGTTGTCAGTCCTTTCAGATAAATACCACCATGAAAATGACATCCTTTTGTCTCCTGCCATTCACAGCAGTCCTGGTGCATGTCATTAATGATACACAGCTGTGCAGACATTGACAAACAACAATATTAACGTTAACATTAACATTCACATTAAAAGACGATTCGTATCAGAACTGTGGTCACACAAGTCACCACTGCACCATTACAATCTATGTGGTAACTGAGAAAGCATCACCGATATGAGATTTGGTGTGCCGAGAGATTACAGGCTTTAAAAACAAGTGTGTTGAAGAACACTGACAGCAGTGTAGATTAGAAGTGAGTTCTGTTTATTGTATGTTCTGCTGTTTGCAGGTACACAACCACTGTACGTGTGTCAGAACAGAAGCCATACCAGGTGCGCGAATATACCTGGTGTTTCAACTTCCCACCTCGCTGCTCCAAGTACAAGATAAATTTCAAGACTGTGTTCAAGACAGTGGTAAGATTTGCATGTTGCAGTCTGTTTTACATTTATTTGTGTCCTTTGAACCCGAGGACTTGGCACTGTAATTAGAGTGTTCCCGAGGAGTGTCCATCTGTCGTGGTCTGAGAGTCTCACACCAGTGTTGCTGATGATGCAAGTGTTCTGGGATGTAATGCTGTGTCCTTGAGTTTGGAGTTATGACATTCTGAAGGGTTGTGGCACCTATATCTTCAAGTGCTGTAGCCTAAAGATGAAGGTGCTAAGATCCTTTCAAATGTTGGTAACTACAAACCCAACAACACATAAGATAAATCTTCAAATCAGTCTGGCATCCTCACAGCCAGTCTCTGCAAGACTGACACTGGTTTATCCCGTAAGAGTCTTCAAGTGGCTGCTTTTTGGGTGCTTGTGTGAAGTCCGCATTTTCGTTTTCCCAGTCTGAGTTACATGTTCTGCCTGCACTAACCTCAGATTTTATTATACTAACAGTAGTTACATCACCTGTACAGAATATTAAATTCCGCAGTCTTTCACTTATTTGAAACTCTTGGAGCCATATTTTATCCCGTGGACTGTTCCCGTACTGTGAAGGTGTTCATGTGATGCTGTGCTTCATGTATCTGGACCAAACTGTGCTCACGGCCACATCCACATCGGCATCTTTTTCCTCCTCCTCCCCCTGCACCATCATTGAGACGCAAAAGATTCAGGTGATCATGTATGGCATGTACCACAGGTGCATGGATAGACACTTGCTGTTCCTGACAGTCCCAGTAATGTGGGATCCCACTGCCCACCTTCAGCCTAAAGGCGGACACACGTTTGTTCACCGAAACATGGTGGTGTGAATAAAGCCAAGATTGTGTTGTCCAAAACATTAATCAGACTTACTGAGATAAGTTTAGATATTACAAAACAGAATTTTTTTTTATTACAGTAGAGGTCTTCCAAAATTTCCTTTCCCTTTTGGTTACAATTAAAGTGTGTTAGTTTCTGTCTTAGAACTGTGTCCGAGCTGATCCTCCCATTTTTGTTCTATCAATTCAATTCTGTGTTGTTCTGTAAATTATGTTATACATGGAACTTGTATCTCTCTCTTAATTGCATAATTTTTTTTCCTGTCACACAGGATGAATTTTTCATTCCCCCCTCATGAAGCCTATTGATGATATATCCATCTTCCCTCATCAGTTTTTACTACATATGATTTACTTCCATAAGATGATATAGGCACAGAAGAGTATAAATGTATACAATGTGTTTAATCTTAGTTTGCTTTCTTGTATGCTGTAAATTAGTGATGGTTTGAAGGTCCGATGTAGTCCCTTACATTGTAACAACAGTAACAGTTTGACATTCAGGTGACCATGCATTGTGACGAATTCTTATAATAAAACCAACTAGGTGCACTAATTTCTTAAATTTATTTTTGGAATGAAATTCTGCATGTTTTGGACAGTTCCTCTGTCCATCATCAGGAGAGGAACTGTCCAAAACACGTAGAGTTTTAGTCCAGATATAAATTTAAGAAATTAGTGCATCTAGTTGGTTTTGTTGTAAGAACAGTGACAGTATTTGCATTCACATTTTATTCTTCTTTGACACATATCCCATATAATTTAAGAAGCCTGGATTTGTTCCATTGTCCCCATGAATGCAGTTCCATTTTCCTGAAAGCCTTAGTTCTTAGTTTCGTAGTATTTATCACATGAGCCATCTACCTGGTCTTATTTGGGCCTCCTTTATTCATTATTTAAAATGCCAGCATAACAGTGAATTCCATTTCATTTATATCTGTGTATGGTTCAGTGGCTAGGGGTATTTTTTTTTTATTTTATCCCCTCTCCAACCCCTACAGTGAGGCAGAATTGTTGGCTGCTCCTCAGATCCAAGTTGGGCTGACGTGCAGCATAGAAATTTTCTCCGCAGTTACGCAGTCTAGAAAGCAATGCAGTAGTTGTGTGTCCTGTGTATGTGTGGGAACTATATGAGAGTGTTAATTGGGCTTATTCCACTTGTATGTTCCTAATTGTTGGTTTAGCATTTGTTTGTTGAACTGTTTAAAAGCAGTGCGATTTGTTTTGGCAGTCCCTGGCAAAGACACGGCCCGTAGAAGACTGCTGCAAAGGTTACACCAAGAGCAATGCAGCTGATCGCTGCATCCCTGTGTGTTCAGAAAATTGCCTGCATGGAACCTGCATAGCACCTGACACATGCAAATGTGAAACAGGATATGGTGGTCCTACGTGCAGCATTTGTAAGTCATGCTAGTTCTTACAGAATTACCATTCACAAAACACGGGCTCAGGAAATGGACATTTTTTATAATGGGCGCCAGTGTTGTGAGTTGTGAATGAAGGTGTCATAGCCACAGCATTTTAAAATCTCAGAATTGTAAAGTCTGTAGTTGCATTTAGAAAGCTCAACAGGAGTAGAAAAGTATACTTAATTTAGGCATACACATATTTTCCAGATATTGTTTTGTGAATTTTTGTCTCTCATTGGTCTTGGTAGTCATTATAACTAAGCTGATAGAATAGGTGCAGGGGGTCCATGTTATTCATAGTCAGTTGGAACCAGAAAAAGTCACTCAAAGGAAATCCCTTTCAACTTGTGAATTTCCACCTGTAAGAAACAGTGTGAATGTGGGTTAATGGCAGTAGCTTAGTATGTACTGTACTTTTTACATATAAACTCTAAATGAATGTGAATGTGTAAAAATATGTATTGTTTTAACTGTCTGCAGGAAGGTACATGGACCATGGATATGATCCATGGAAGTGCAGGGAATTTTTATGCCCATTTCATGCAAAATGTGGATTTATATGTGCATGGAGACAGATGTGTAAGACACTAATAATGGGAACCCCTTGTACCTCACTGCATAAAATTTGTACATAAGCTGCTTTATGTTCAAGATGTGTATGGATCAAAGTGGCTGCATATATGCAGCCACACCACCACTGTATTAACCACACACTGATGTATTTTAACAGACTGTTTTAACAACTGTAGCTTTCGTAAGAATGAATTAATGCGCTCTCTGATGATGGTGTAACTGTAACACCGAAACATGTCGGAGCTATTTTAATGTAAATTTTAATGTAAATTTTGATATTGTTTTTAAGACAACTCACTAGTGCATCAGTTGGTGAATAAATAAAACTTTGATAATATCAAGATGCACAGTATGAATGTGAAAAGAAAAGCGTGTATGGATTTTGAAAGTTAATTTGAGTAACTGAAAAATATCTGTTTTGAGATCATGTATCAGAACTTTAAAGGTACTGATGTAATTGAGCAGTATTATTTTAAATCTGAAGCATAAACAACAGCCTTATAGGGCAAAATGTGGGTTGCCTGGGTCGCAAGATTTGTTGTCAGCCGGGTATGACATGCGAACCTTTATTTGATTGCTGTTTTGTGAAGCACTTTAGTACTTCAGGATTTGACAGGTTCTCATGTGATGAACTGTTCCAACCATGATTATAATCTGACATGGTAATGTTCATTTGACCTTGAATGGCTGAGTTGGGTGATTGGCAGTTGTAATAGGTTAAAGCATTCTGAGACCAAGATTTCTACAGAGGAGTAGGATCATGTGAAGATTTCTCAAGAATCCTAGAACATTCGGTGACAGAGTAAACACTTTTAAGTGTAATGTGAAAAATGGGAATTGATTGTAGTAGCGATTTATTAATAGTGACTTATTTTCGTGTTTTCACTCTGTGGCATGCTGAAAGAGGAAGAAAATCAATGCTTTGGGAATTTAAGCCAAAGTTAAGGGAAGTGTTGTCAGTCACAACAGTCATATTATAGGTTGAAATTTATTGACGTACATGCTTATCTCACCTACAACAGAGCCATCATCAGACGTTGGGATACAAACAGAAAATTCTACAATTTTTTGTTTTGTTGACCATGCATCTCTATATAATCTTGTAAATAAAGCCAACTTGGTGCACAGTTTTTCTTAGTATGTTTATTTCTTTTCTCTACACGTTTTGGGCGACTGTGGGCCCATCATCAGGAGAAATAACTGTATCTGTGTGACACTTGGTATTGTCACTCTGTGTGGATGACTGTCTGGTTTGCAGGGTGGAATGAATTTCATTCCACCCTGCAAACCAGACAGTCATACGGTTATTTCTCCTGATGATGGGCACACAGTCGCCTGAAACAGGTAGAGAAAAGAAATAAACATACTAAAAAAAATTGTGCACTAAGTTGGCTTTATTTACAAGAAAATTCTGCATCTGCTACACCTTACCCAGTTTTAGTAGATATGGTATAGCACGTGTAATATTCCCTTTGTATCTTGTTGCCTGATGATGGCAGTTTATTGAACTGCATGAAGCTGCTTGTAATTGACGATACTGTCTTTAACTTTATGTATTTATATCACAGTGGGATGTCACACTTATAACAAAAAAAATTAAGCCAAACCACTCTGGGATGAATCTCTTAATTTCATGTATTGTAACTGGTACATAATTATATGGTTGCAGCATGTCCTCATGGTCGGTGGGGCCCAGACTGTGGCAGCAAGTGTCAGTGTCAGAATGAGGCATCGTGTGACCCTTACAGTGGAGAATGCAGGTGTACTAGGGGCTGGCGAGGGCAGTTCTGTGGTGAGACATGTCCACCTACACATTATGGGCAAGACTGTGCTGAGCAGTGCAGGTGCCAGAATGGTGGCATCTGTCATCACATATCTGGAGAGTGTCGCTGCGCACCGGGCTGGACGGGGCCTTTGTAAGTAGCTGATACTTAGTGTGAAATAGTGGTAGCCATCATGTTGTAATGTGACCTGTGTAGGTAAAAGGTAAAGCAGTCCCATTAAAGGCCTGGACAGGCCCAGAGGGTTCCAGGAAGTTAAGGTTCCCAGATTTCGTGACAACGGCACAGGATGGTGGTAAGGTTGTCAGCCTTATGCACCGGTCGCCTTTACCCCCAGGAAATACTCCTGGTACTCATTTCTGAGTCGACCCCAGGGCCATAGTGCGATCGGAAGGATTTTATGTCAATGAAAAATCCACTGACACCAGCTGGGATCGAACCAGCGACCTACTGATTTGTAGCACAGCACCTTAACCACTGTGCTACCGCTGTCCCCGACCTGTGTAGGTGTGTGGGGTATATTTTATCCATGAGGAGAGCAATGAAGTATTCCTGCATAGGAAGCTTGCATTTTCTGCAGCATCCGGTGACAGCCATGGTGCTAAGTTCAGTGATGAAACAGACTGTCTCTACTGCGCACTTTACGTGCAACTTAATGACGTTCAGTTTTCAGTCACTCCACTTAATTTATTCTTTCATTCTGTTATGTGTTCTGCTTGTTCCTAATAGTTGCTTTAAGCTAGGCATACGGCCTTTTAAATTCCAGTTTTTTGCTGCAGCCAGTTTAGGTGCCTACTGCGGTACAGTGCTTTTGTTGTTGGGTGAATTTAAGGGGACATCATTGTCCCATTTGTGTGTTAAAGGCTAAAGTCAATAAATTCTACCTTTCACATATTCCCTTGTTTTGTTTTCAAAATTTCTGTTAGTTTTACTTTTTTATATTATTGAGCGTATATTCATTATAACCATTTGCAATTTAGTTGCTGCTTGAGATCAAATCTTTTCACGTCGAACTTGTGCACTGCTTGATTCTTACAGAAATCTTCTCCGTAACTTCTGCAGTGACCAGTAGTGATGACTGTTACAGTCACCTGACATGCAAGATTGTATATCGAGTATACTTGAAGGCAGTCTTCTTTCTAGTGGTGTAGCTAGCCTTTTTGGCACCTGGGGCAAGTAATCATGGTGGCCACCCCTAAAGGATATTATGATCTTAAATGAGTCACAATCATTTATTGAAGTACTTTCCATTTGACTTGGTAATTTAAAATTTTTTGAGCGCAGAAAATTGTTTTCTTTAATTTAAAATATTGAATGTGATGCCCCTAGGATTTTGCCATCTGGCATGACCGCACCATTCCTCTGCTTCTTGCAGCTGTGCCCTTTACTCCTGTCAGTACATGATAAGCCTGACTGCATTCTGCCCATCAGGAGAGGTCCATGTGCATTTACAAATGTTTTGTGATGTGTGACTTCTGTGTGCTCGTTACTGTTAGGTTTGTGTGGATGTGGCTCAGTTTAATGCACTGGCCGCTTTATCATTAGTGTTTTCATATAAATCATGAACGTTTTTAGCAGTTTCAAAATGTCTTCCTCTCCTTAGTTTTGCTTCAAATTACCCAGATATTATCTTCATATGGTTCTCGGGGACCTTGCAAAATACCTGTTCATTCCTCACAGAAACTGTCCTATGTGTCATCACTTTTATCTTAAGTGTAGTTATTCATATCCAAAACAGTAACATCACATCATCGACTCTTCTGTCACAACCCCTGATATTATTGCTTTATGTACCGAAATTCTGTTTCTGTTTGGTTATTCACATTCTGTTTTCCGTAGAAGAATAAGTAATCTGCCAGTCTGTGTTGTTTTAGGACATTCCAATGCTTCTGTTGGAGTCTGAGGCTCTTTGTAACATTTCTTGATATACTGGTTATGTACAGTGTGGGGTGGTCATCACCTTTTCAGTTAATGCGCTGTGTGTGCAGCTGCCACCCTCATCTGTAGGCCATCTCCTATGTTAGCAGCCCAAGGGTGTGCCATCCTGTTGTGACACTAACGTACTTAACATAGTCTTGAGTTAAATTATGTGACTGTCACTGTGCAGATGTGAGGATCGCTGTCCTGAAGGAAAGCACGGAGAAGAATGCTTGTCAGAGTGTCGCTGTCAAAATGGGGGAACCTGCAATCCCACCTCGGGCAAGTGCTACTGTACTCCAGGTTGGACCGTAAGTTTCAGGTTGCAGGCTTGCACCATTGCTATTATTTTGTGAATTATAATTCCAGTGTTTATCGAAATTTGGATTTTCAAGAAACCCTGTGGTAATTTACCTATATTATAAAGTTTTAAAGTTTACCCTATAACAGGTCACGAAGACCCAAAGGTGGAGTAGAAGTATAGCTATACTCTGTCTTTAAACTCGGTGCTAGATGGGGGTGGGTGGTCAGTGCCACGCCCTGGCCACTTTACTCCTGGGAAAGACCCGATACGCATTGTATAGGAGGCCAGGTGGGCCTCAGGGCCAGTCTAGATGGGTGCAGAAATTCTTGCCCCCACCGAGATTCGATCCCCAGACCGTCCAGCCCTTAGCGAGTCATTATACCGACTGCACTATCCTGGCCCATAATTTACCTATTATATACAATTATTAAAGGCAGCAAGCAACATTGTATGTACACATTCCTGCACTCTCAGGGATTGTAGATGCAGCATTCAGTGCTGAAACAGGTTCATAGGATGTTTGTTTTGCCTTGTTTGCAAAGTTTTGGTGTTTTTGTATTATATTTACTTCAGATATTTTGATGTAGAGGAGAGGCAAGAAGGAAGAGAGAGGTCAATAATGAAAGGACAACTAGGCAAGTAAAATGAGCTATAAAGGAGTACAGAGGAAGGAAGAAAGAGAATGAGTGATGAAGATGCAAAGAGCAATTTTTCCAGAGAGTCTGAACGTGCACATGAGCTAGCAATTCATGAACTGGTGATGGGATATCCTGAGATTATTATTGGTTAATTACAGTCAGTCAAAAAATTGCTGAGACAGTGGTAAATGTTTGGTCATGATCACATGAACTCTTTCTACTTAATTTTGTTATTGCGTGAACTCATACTAATTAATTGTGTCAATTTAGACTAAAGCACTGTACTGTGACAGTGTCCAAACAGGATAATGCAGCTGAATTGTGTCCTGAGTTGTCACTGTTTGCCAGTATGCAAGTTATACTGACCAACAGAGTACTTGAGGTTCTGACAGCAGTGTTGCTGAAGATTATCTCATGTGAGGTTACACTGTGCAGATTGGTAAATAGTTACTGACATTTAGAAGGATTGTACTGTGTTCATGTGCAGGGTCAAGCATGACAAGAAGAGTGTGGCAGTTCAGCAGACTGTCATTAGACTGCTCGCTCCTGAAGGTGAAAACACTGTGATCCTTCAAAATGTCAGTAATTACTTAGTAACCAACGTGGCGTAACATTGCAGAAGATTTGAATCTTAAAATTAATATTTTCTGTGGCATTTCAAAAACTTTTTCAAGAAAATGGCAGTATATTATCTTGTAAAAGATGGTGACTCTTTCCTTTAAAATCCCAACTCAATTGTAGGTGAGAGGGCAGTATGATAATGACTCATAAGAACATCAAGTGGGCAGGTATGGGCAGTTTTCAACAGACTGTGGTACAGGGTTAAGTGGAAGGCTTTTGTAAACAAAGTACACGGATTTTGGGTTCCATAAAGAATTTTTTGACTGGTCAAATGACGGTGACTTAAGACATAATCGTGTCCATGTTGTTGTGTAGCTACTTGAACTTTCGAAAGTGTACATTGATGACACAGGGTACACTTTTGGCCAGTAGTTGATGAATACACATCATAAAGCCTTTAGAAATATGTCTGCTCCTTGTGTTGCCAGAATGTTCCAGTAACCTACACCCTGTTTTCAAGAACGTGATGCATGGTGGTATTTGTACCTGTGTTTCTGCTCTTAGACAGTTTTTGGCCCACATACATCGGGTGTTTGAAGTATGCAGATATGATTAACCATCTGAGTTCCACCATTAACTGTGTGTACCGCCCTCTGTAGCGTTGCAATCCTTCATTTTACCCACAGCATATGTATTTTGTGTGATTCTTGGAACAAATCATCAGTTTAACATCCGTAGGTCCGTGCATCGCAAATATATTCTCAGAGTACAACCAACAAGATGCGACGTTTCTAAAATTTATTTATTTCTGTAAGATGCTCTACATGTTTCAGACGGGTTTTCCGTCCATCATCACGTCGCGTCTTGTTGGTTGTACTCTGAGAATATATTAGCGATGCACGGACCTATGAATGTTAAACTGATGATCTGTTACAAGAATCACACTGCTACCTGCCGCTAGCCTGGCCAGGCTAGCAGCAGGTAGCAGTACTGGTCTGACAAATGCCTGACGCTGTATGTGCAGTTTTGAGCTCGTGATGATGGACGAAAAATGTCGCGTCTTGTTGGTTGTACCCTGAGAATAGATCATTAGTTATTTCTGGAAACAGCAGTAACTGATTTGTGTCCTTGATGGAGACATTGTTTGTTCTGTGTGAGGTAGGAACTGAAATTTTATTCATAGTTGAGGTGAAACCAAATGCTTCCAAAGGCAAGTATGATGAAATGTACAGTCTGATTCACATAGTACACCCGTGTCATTTAGGCCTGTAATTTTGTAACGTGCACAGAATGCATGAAAGGCAGCGGACACGTACATGAATGTATGGTGAACTGGATGACATGAAGTGAAGTGTTGAAGCAAGTCCCTTCTGCTTGCAATGGTTTGTTCAAGAATTACAGACAGAAGTAACCCAGGCTTTCTGTGTGAATCACTGTATTTAGAATGGCAAGGAGGAATATTCTTGAAGTTTCTTATGTAAATATGTTGTATGTTTGAAGCTGAGTAAGGTAACTGGCCACAGACCAAGAGTAGATATGACAATTACTACATCAGAATGTGTAATTCTCTAACAGGGCTCTGTGTGTGCCAACCGGTGTCCATCTGGAACTTGGGGTGAGAACTGTAACCTGACCTGCGACTGCTATAATGGGGCGTCATGTCATCACATCACAGGCCAATGCGAGTGTCAGCCAGGCTTCCAGGGTGACAGAGTGAGTGTCAATAACTCAGTCCCCTTGATGAATGCAAGTGTGATAAGAAGAGCTGTGGTCATGGAGTGTCTAGGAAGTGTGTCATCCCTGTTGTGTGTATGAAACTTGGAAATGGTATATAGTCAAACACAACTGTGTCACAAAAGGTGTATTTAGTGACTGTAATGGGCAACTACATGTTTCGGCCTGTACTGGCCATCTTCAGGTTGTCTTAGGAGAACTTAACTTAAGATGTTACTATAAGCATAGTGCGCGCACGTGGTGTAGAGATCTCTACATACGGGCCCTATTTGCAACAAGTAAAGATACTTTGTGGAGGTGTGCTCGGCAGGTATGATGGTTCTGTAGTCGTGCGGAGGCTGTTCTCCGTCCTTCTCCTAGATTAGGCTGCATTGTGGGGGGCTCGAGTGGCCTTGGATGCGTTGTCCCTTGCCTATGGGAACAGAGATATGTGTGTGAGTAGGGTGGTGGGTTGCTCTAGTGACACAGTTGTGTTTGACTATATACCATTTCCACGTCATGGAGTGTCTTTGCTAGCTTAGAGCATTTGAGCTTATGATATTAGAAACTTCAACATGTCATAGTAATTCTTTGTTCTGCATTTTAACACAAAAGTACTCTGTAGACTTTGTAGTCTTTTGTTGTTTTGTTTTTACCATGATCATTTGGGCAGGGGGTCATTATACACATGAGCGTTTGCTAATGAGTTCTTGTTGTTGTGTTTTGAGGAGTTGCAGTTCCGCGTTACATGCTATATATACACTTTTGTCTGTTGCTTATATGCATATTCTTCACCTATTTGTCCTGGTAATTAAGTTTCATTGACATGCCAGCTTTCCCATTCTTATACACAGCACAAATCACTCATCAGTGGTGAAAATCACAGCCACTAGATCTTACTGATTTATGACCACTCCTTCCAACGCCTATACAGAGGCACGAAAGTCGTGATAAATTTGATGTATGTTTGTCTGTGCATTGTTGTATAATCATAGAGAAGAAAACCAACTAGATGCTACTGAATGGTTTACTGCACTTATAATCTGCTTAACATGTTTCGGACACTTATATGCCCATCATCAGGATCCTGAGGCTATATGTGTTATTGCAGGCTATGCATCTGGGTTGAGGGAAGCTGCTCGAGCAGCTTCCCTTATCCCGGACGCATAGCCTGCTGCCCTGCTCCTGACCGTCGACCACCAGCAACCAAGGCATTACACACCATATGCGGCAATAACACGAGTATAGTCTCGGGCTCCTGATGATGGGCATTTAAGTGCCCCAAACCATGTTGAGCAGATTATAAGTGCAGTAAACCATTCAGTAGCATCTAGTTGGTTTTTTCCTCTACACTTAAAGTCGTGATAATCTTAAAAAGCAACGTTTACCTGTTCCTGGAAGATTTGTGACGTGAGTCAGTAACTCACAACGCTTAAACTTAAAGCAGCATCCACTGGCTGTGGGAGGGTAATTATTGATACTGGGCAAAGCCACCAGTATGTATGCATAACTTAACAAAAAATTTTAATACAGTGACGTTTGTACTGAATGTATATATGAGTACTAATTTTCTTGATGTGTTCACAGTGTTTGCAGTCATGCACAGAAGGAAAGTACGGCGCGAACTGTTCATACAACTGTACGTGCATGAACGGAGCGACGTGTGATCCTGTGAATGGAACTTGCACTTGCACGCAAGGATGGACAGGACCTGATTGTTCTACTCGGGCTTGTTCTGATGGATTGTTTGGGCCAAAATGCCTGTCAGTATGTCAGTGCAACGTTGATAACACAGACATGTGAGTCCTGTCATGTTATATTTGTACTTCATGGGAGGCTGCACACTGTCATTATACTATATGCCTTACATTCTGTTTAACATTCCGAACAGAAGAAGCCCTGTACCGCTCTCAGTCTGCCCTGTTTGGATTCTCTTCGTCCATGGTAAAACCTGTCTTAACAAGGTAGTGTGGAAATGCAAATACATTAACGCACTGGAATATACAACCGTCCCTGAGACGGTGTCATCACGTGCACAGCCAGTACCTTACCATCTCCTGGACATGTCCATTGGGAGCTCTGTTATCAACATTGTGGCATGTGGTGACTAGGTGGCTTGACATTCCTTCCTTCAGATTCAAAGAATCAAAAGATGTTTCACTTAAGTCCTTGTTCACATTTTAGCTTGTCCACTTCAAATGTAGTAGGAGACCTTATATGCAGGTTATCCTAATTTGCTAAATTAAATGGTATTTCACAGCAGTTGATGGGACGAGAGAAGTGGTATGTGAATGGGGTAAGGTTTTTCTAGAACAAGAAACTGGCCATACCACAGCCCTGGTGGTAGTTGCTGGCCTGTTGTCATGGACAGCCAGGGGGACAAAGTGGCAGTGAACAAATTTTTTTCTAAGTACTTCAGTTTTCTGCCATCATTATTATTCTACCATGCTCCGTACTCATTTTCCACTGACAGTACATAATCCTTGGCCCTTGACGTCATTACACAAAACACTAAAAAAAGAGAGTTGCAAACAGTCTTTTCTTATTTGTTAATAGATGAAGTAATGTCATTCATGTGCGTGCCATTGGGGCATAGTGGGCGTGGAAGTATAGCGGCACGTTTCCTTAACACCAGCACTGGATGGACAAGAATGGCCAGTTTGATGCTGTGGCTGCTTTACCCTGGGAAAGGAGCTTGTGGTTGAGACAGTGCTGAAGTGTGTGGAGCCTGCATTTATGTTGCCTTTGCTTGTTGCAGGTGTCACCCCTGGACAGGAGAGTGTGAATGCAAGCCTGGCTGGGATGGGACTATGTGCTCACGACCCTGCCCCTTTTACACGTATGGCAAGGGATGCCGCAATAACTGCAATTGCAAGAATGATGCACAGTGTTCCCCTGTCAACGGAACGTGCATCTGTGCTGCAGGTGTGCATCTCAGTGGCTTACAGGCTGAAGTTGAATAATGCACTTCATGTTTATTTGTGATGAATCCCATATTTGAAATCTCATGTGTTCGTGTCTTCTCAACAGACTTTAAGGCAGGGTTATTCTATAAAGATGGCTGATTATTCCCTTGAAAATGTGGCACTGTTCAAATATATTGGACTGCCAACAAATCACAATTGTGTACACTGGGGTATGAAGAGCAAATTGAATGTGGGGCTTGTCTGCTACCAATTGGTTTGGAAACTTATGTCTTCATACCTTCTATCTAAAAACATGAAGGTTAAAGCATACTGAACAATAATTTTGCATGCTATTTTATATGGGTGTGAAACTTGGTCTTTTACACTGTGGGAAGAACATTGGCTGAGGATGTGGAATGATAGGATGATGATGAACGCTTGTGGGTCTAAGATGGAGGCTGTGACAGGTGATTGGAAAATATTGCACAATGAGGAACGTCCTGATTTATAGGTTTGTTATGTTGGTAAGTTTGTATGTACATGGCTAAATTATGTAACTGGTGTTTGATACTGAAAGGAAAGTAGAAAGATTGGCTGTGCTGAACCATTGTTCCCATAAGGATATTTGGAGCAAAGTGACATGGTTGGAGAATTTTATGCTTCATAATTTTTACTGTTTATTACATTTTAGTTAGGTGATTTAAGTGAAGACTGGGAAGATGGGCGTGATATGCAGTACTGATACAGGAAAGGGGAGTGTGTATAAAACTTTGATTTGTAAAGACTGCTAATGACTTTGGCATGTGGGAGACAATGTTTGAGTTGGACTAAGACCAGTGATGGGCTGTGGTGGTAATGGATTGTTTAGATGTGTAATTTTTTTTTGGAAGTTGTGAGTGGTCACTTATTACATTTTGATGTATGTTTCTGTGATTGTAGGTTACCGGGGCACAGATTGCAGTGAATTGTGTCCAGAGGGCACATTTGGTGAGGACTGTGCTCAGAAGTGTAACTGCAAGAATAGTGCCAAGTGCTCCAGTGAGAATGGTCGTTGCAATTGCACGGCAGGTGAGCTTGTGCCCGTCTGTGTGTGCTTCATTCAGGGCAGAGCTCATGGTACAGTTCATTGCTGGCTGAAGAGAGGCTAGTCTATACTGTAACATTTTCTCTGTTCACAAATTCATACCATTAAGTCCACAGCATGTTTTACCTTCCAGCAAGCGGTATGTAGCAGTTTGACAGAACAGTTCACAGTTCAGTACTGTAATTATTCTGATAACAGATATTTTAAAATTTTAGTACAGGAAAAAAGTTGTCACTAAATCACTCACCAGTGTTGTGGGGGTAGTCTTTTGTTTTTTGTCCTATACTACCCCTATCACAATGCAGTATATTGTTGATACACTATAATGTGCTGCAGAATGAGTATGAAGTAACCTTTGAGTCATTGCACGTATGGAAATATAGAAATTGGCTGAATGGTTGGCTGCATTCTTGAGCCACCCATTTTGTCATCCTGATGACATCAGGAGTAGCACCTAAGGAATTTGTGTGCATGGTGCATTGTCTTTATTCAATGGGTGTGTGAAAAGGGTTGTGGAAATGGACAGAAGTCTGTCAGTGACACAGCTGTCTTTACTGCAGATGTGAAATGGACAGAAGTCTGTCAGTGACACAGCTGTCTTTACTGCAGATGTGAAAT
>Ga0123355_10007894_pt1 | contig 16029 bp, 9 predicted proteins | sample TergutEmb28metaG_3_FD_89872 | JGI IMG/M metagenome (GOLD analysis project Ga0123355, IMG submission 89872) | Embiratermes neotenicus P1 segment gut microbial communities from Petit-Saut dam, French Guiana - Emb289 P1 | ecosystem: Host-associated > Arthropoda: Insects > Digestive system > Gut ...
GAAGTCGTGATCTGGATTTTGAGCAACCTCTTTTTCAAGAAAGGCCCCGATGGTTAGATCGGTGAAAGGTCCAGCGTACTGTTTTTGCCTTTTTATTACATCAGGCAATTCGTAGACAGAAAGATTTTTACCTTCTACTGCGGTACTCGCTTCCAGATGCAGAGCAACATTTATGGGCAGGTCAGCTCTCAGCTTAACCGGATCATGCTGTTTGGATTGACTATTTGTAGAGATTGACATAGCAGCTCACCATCCACTAGCTAGGAGTGTAGACACAGGCTAGGATGCGTGAAGTGCCGTCCCCTGCTCCGCGTACTTGATGGGGCACAACAGTATCGTAATACAAGCTATCACCTGGTCCTAAGAGGTAGGTTTCTGTACCGTATTCGATTTTGACAGCACCGCTCATACAGTAGATAAACTCTTCACCTTCATGAGTGTCAAGCTTACGCGGAATATTAGGTGCAATATCAATGATAAAAGGGTCCATGTGTCTGGAAATTTTCCCCTCTGCCAAAGAGAAAAAATCTAAAGGCGCATCACTGCTACCAGTTTCTAATGCAAGTCTACGCGAACTGGACTCAAGATCTTTTGCCCGAGTAAGTGCTGGCCCTATGCCTTCATCGTCATCAAGCAGGGTGCCAAGGCGCATGCCGAGTGCACGCGCAATAGTGATAAGGGGTGATAGGTTTGCCGCAATGTTGGAGTCCTCTATCTGAGTAAGTTCTTCCACTGACATCTGCGTGCGTTGCGACAAATCTTCAAGGCTAATCCCATGTGTTTCACGCAAGCTTTTGATGCGATCGCCAACATGACACTGTAACTGTGTCGTCATCCCTAGAGTATTCGATGGTGTCATAACACTTTCCCACTTTCACTAATGAAGCTCGATAACTGCAAACAAAGATCTTTTAAGCTGCTCGCTGCTAGCATCATAGCACAGCACAAACGGAATCTGACCGTTAGTTTGGTGCAAGTGTTAAACCAAAGCCCCAGCTAGCAAGCGAAAGTGGGCTGCCGCTTTCAAAGCTACAGCCCACTGCGTTTTTGTAAAAAACCTAGAAAGAATAGCAGCGCTTGCTAATCTTGCTCTGCCCTTCTTGTTTTAAGTAGTGCCATGGCAACCAAGGCTGCAATAAGAGCTGCGCCTACAGCAATCTGCAGATACCAGTTGACTGCATCACCAGTCGCAGGACCCCTAGATGCATTTGTGTCGCGCGCAGGTGTATCTGCAGGAGTATCTTCTACAGGGTCGCTTTCTTGCGGCCTTGTTGTTGTGCAAGTGCAGCGTGCAGGATCACAGTTACAGTCATCAGCTGGACAGTTGCACGTACCACCTGTCAGGCACGGGCACGGAGTGGGTGGGGTCTCCTCATCACAGCAGCCAGGTCGATTTTGCTCATCTACTGGCTGGCAATAATCGCAGCAATCAGAACCTCCGTGACACCAGCAGGCCTGACCACCCTCACATACACATGAGTCACACTCAATACCGCAGACATCTACGCAAATGCAAGAATTCTCGTTGTTGAGAGCCTCAGGAGCCACCGCAGAAGTAGTCTCATCAGATGTGTCCACCGACGGATCAAAGACCTCTGGTTCAAGCCTATCGCCATCTGCTGTACCTAGGTTAAGTCCTGCGCGGGTCCGTGTTGAAAGTCCTTCAAAGAAATCAATAGCGCTGAGGCGTGCGCGGGCAGACGTCTGTACCGGAGCACGATCGAAGCTGCTCTCCAAGCTTGCAACAAGCTCTCTCTGAGCAATATGATTTATGAGAGAGGCTGAATCGCTAGCAACTGGTGCCACGTGACAGGTAGTACAGGTAATCACTCCATCACTGGCAATAGCTGCATCAAGATGAGTAACAATCTGCGGTCTGAGGCGACTTTCATTGTCTATCCTTGCATGACAAACACCGCAGCCAAAGGGATTCGTATCACCCTGCATAGCTGCTGAAACAGCGCTCTCATCAAGTACCCGACCGTCACGAGCTGCAATCCAATAGTCAGCATGCGCTGAGGCCAGATCCATAACTCCAAAGCCAAACCCTGTGCCACTTGCAGATCCTATAGGTCCGTGGCAGCTTGAGCAGCCTGTATCAACTGCAGGATTGAAAGATGCTCCTGCAGTGTGTGCATTAAGCATGCGATCAGCGCCGCCATGAATAGGATCACCTGCTCCGCCATGACAGCTTAAGCAGCCATAGGTATCAATGTCTCGCATGCCACTGCCATCTTCAGCAGCGGTATAGGTACGATTATCAATTTTTGTAGGTGAATGAGCATACCAGTTGCGCTTATTAGCTTGCAGCTCAAAATCTACGCCGTGGCACTGCTGACAGCCATATTCAATACCCTGCGCAGTTGCTACTCCTCTAGAGACAACGAACTGATGCTCAAGTCTAAGGTTTTCGGTAAAGTGGCAGGTGGCACAAGTAGAACCATCGTAAGTAATAGGCTCACCTTCAAAAACGCCTCCTGTGGTAAATTCCCATTCATGCGGATACATTTCATTCATTTTTGAACGACTTGTAAAACTATCAATGAATCCACGCACTGTCGCTTCATGAAGCGTGTCGTCCTCAATAAGAGTAAGTGGTGCTGTAAAGACTGTGTTGTTTTCTGACCATGTACCTGCTGATACATCTACGCTTGCTCCATTATCTATGATAATTTCACCGCGGAAATCTATCCCTGTACGCATAGGACGATCAAAGCGAACAGTCACAACATCTGTACCTATAAACACATCCACTTCGGTGTTATAAGGAGCCGTTGCATCATCTGCAACTGTCCAGTCACTACCTGAAACAGACTGCAGTGAAGCAGCAATGCGCCAAGGTACCCAGTTATCAGTATTCGTGCCTTGCCCAGCACCTGCTATGCCTTTGCCTAGTTGTCCGTTGGCATTGTTGCCCCAAGACCAAAGTGCCCCATCATTGCGTAGCGCTACAGTATGAGACGCGCCAGCACCAATGGAAAGAGCGTTCCAGGCACTTCCGCTTATGCCAGCATCTGGAACAAGCACAGGAGCAAGTCGCTGAGCAGCGTCACCTAGACCAAGCTGTCCCAAGCCATTGTTGCCCCAAGCCCACAGTGTTCCGTCGTCGCGGATTGCCAAAGTATGCAGATTGCCTGCAGAAACAGCAACCCACTCGTCTCCGCTTACGCCAGTCGCAGATACTGCAGTTGGCACATTGCGCAGTAGAGTATCCCCTACACCAAGACGCCCATTGCCGTTATTGCCCCAAGACCAAAGTGTTCCGTCATCGCGGATTGCCAGAGTGTGATCTCTACCTAAAGAAACGCTGGTCCACTCATCGCCACTTACACCAGCAGTAGATACTGCAGTTGGCACAGATCTGTGAGTGGTATCGCCTAATCCGACTCCCAATCGGCCCTGATTGTTATTACCCCAAGCCCACAGTGTTCCGTCGTCGCGGATTGCCAGAGTGTGATTAACACCTGCCGATACTGCAATCCAATCATCGCCACTTACACCAGCAGTAGATACTGCAGTTGGCACAGATCTATGTGCCGTATCATTTAGGCCAAGTCGCCCGTGGTCATTATTGCCCCAAGCCCAAAGTGTTCCGTCATCGCGGATTGCCAGAGTGTGAGCATCGCCTACTGAAACAGCAACCCACTCGTCACCGCTTACACCAGTCACAGATATAGCGGTTGGAGTCAGCTGCTGAACATTATTTCCTGTACCAAGGCGCCCAACTCCACCAAAGCCCCAGGCCCAAAGTGTTCCGTCGTCGCGCAGTGCCAATGTGTGGGCAATACCTGTAGAAACAGCAACCCACTCGTCACCACTTACGCCAGCATCCGAAACCAAGGTGGGAACAGTTCTAGCACTTGTGTCACCCAAGCCAAGCTGACCAAAATTATTGTCACCCCAGGCCCAAAGCGTTCCGTCTGCTTGAACAGCAAGAGTATGTGTATCGCTTGCAGCTATTTGAACTGCATCTCTGGGAACAATTCTTTCCTCTGTAGTAAAAGTCCAAGTATGCTCATGCACTTCGTTACTGCCGGTCCAACCTAAGAAGCTGTCTACAAAGCCCCTTGCCGTAACGGTATGCAAGGCATCGCCAACAATAAGAGTTAGCGGTGCTGTAAAGACTGTATAATTTTCCGACCATACACCTGCTGAAGCGTCTACAGATGCTCTCCTGTCTACAGCGATTTCCCCTGCCTCTGCACGCATAGGTCTATCAAAGCGAATTGTTATCTCATCCTGGGTCATACTTACATTAATCGCATTATTAACAGGAACAGTAGCAGCATCAGTTGATGTCCAATCACTACCTGAATCAGATTGCGCCGAAGCAGCAATGCGCCAAGGCACCCAGTTGTCAGTACCTATTCCCTGTCCAGCACCTGCAATTCCTTTGCCTAATTGTCCGGAGGTATTCAATCCCCAAGCCCATAGTGCTCCGTCATCACGAACAGCAATGCTATGAAGTCCATTAAAGCCAACAGAGATTGAGATCCACTCGTCACCACTTATGTCAGCATCTGCAATGAGCGTAGGCATTTGACGTGAGCCGGTATCACCCAGACCAAGCTGACCATTTGCACCACTTCCCCAAGCCCAAAGTGTTCCGTCGTCGCGTAGTGCTAGAGTGTGCTCTCTGCCTGCAGAAACTGCAGTCCAGTCGTCTCCACTTACGCCTGCTGTTGACACTGCAGTAGGCACTAGACGTTGAGTAGTATCACCTAGACCAAGTCGGCCATTTGCACCGCTTCCCCAGGCCCACAGTGTTCCATCGTCGCGTAGCGCAAATGTGTGGGCAATACCTGCAGAAACTGCAGTCCAGTCGTCACCACTTACGCCAGCAGCAGACACTTCAACTGGCACTAGCTGTTGAGTTGTGTTACCTATACCTAGGCGACCGTTTGCATTGCCACCCCAGGCCCAAAGAGTTCCATTATCACGCAACGCCAATGTGTGAGTACCACCTGCAGAAACTGCAGTCCAGTCGTCACCACTTACGCCTGCTGTTGACACTGCAGTAGGCACTAGACGTTGAGTAGTATCACCTAGACCAAGTCGGCCATTGCCATTCCAACCCCAGGCCCAAAGAGTTCCGTCATCGCGGATTGCCAGAGTGTGATTTTCACCTGTAGCAACACTGATCCATTCGTCGCCGCTCACACCAATATCAGAAACTAAAGTAGGGATAGCTCTCGAATCTGTATCGCCCAGACCTAGCTGTCCATTAGCATTGTCGCCCCAGGCCCACAGTGTTCCGTCGTCGCGTAGCGTCAAAGTATGCTCATTGCCAACTGCTATCTGAACAACCGATGCCCTGCCATCATCGACAAGGTTCGTTTGAGTCATAAACATAAAGGCAGGACCACCAAGCAAGGGGGTCCCCAGTTCTGAAAGTAGCCTGCTAACATGCACCGAATAGGCAGTATCCCATTCAAGATTACCCGCAATAGGTAAAGTTAAGACCAGTCCGTCGCTACTCCAGTCGGCAGCTGCCAAGTCTAAGCTAACTCCTGGCGATCCGTTAATATACACATTTGTTGCCAAAAGCGACTGATTTGTATCCATCGCTTGCCCAAAAGCGACCGTGATCGCATCTGTTCTAACAGATGCCTCTGGTCCACTGGGATGAACCGCCTGCACTGACGCGGCGTAGGCAGTTTTAGGTGTCAAAAAGCTAAATTGAGGCAGTATTGCCCCGAATGTAACCTGTGTTACAGAGAAAATGAATAGGGCTGCAAGAGCTAGTATCACTCTTCTCTTTAGAGAAAACTCCGCACAAAAAGAAGAGGGATTCCCTATTGCAAGCTCTATTGCTTGCCCGCTCAAGATGTTAACACGCATAATATCGTTCCTTCTTGAAATCATGTCTTACCTCTGGATTGCGCGTATTCATTAAATCGACGAAGAATACAACACAATAAACGGAGTCTATTATTGCATTTAATTGCTTCAATTTCTAGGGGGAGCGCCCCTCTGAGCACTGAATACGCATAAGTAGTTCACAAGTTGCAGTGGGAATGTTTCACAGATACTCCGCAAGAAGTAGTTTTTCCAAAATGCCTGAGGCTTCATGGAGGAGCATATCCATCTGCTCCAAAGAGACCAAACCGTAGAATCGCAAGCGATAATAAGTCGCATCGCCATGCCGAGGAATTCCCGTCTGCCCAGCTGCTTTACTGCGAGGAATTCCTGACTGCGCAAGTAGCTCTACTGCAAGATGCTCCAAGAGATGTACCACTTCAGTCTGACGAGCCTCATCGTAAAATGACCTATGTTTTCCGCAGTGACAGCGATGGCGCCGCAGATTTGGATAGTGTTCAAAAAGTGGGTCCACATCCAGGTCATGAGTAGTTCGAGGAAGCCTAGAATTCAAATGTACGTCAAAACTTGCGCAGTCGCCCTGTAGGTCAAAACCTCGCGGAATTATGTAAAAGGCTGACAATGTAGAATCTATGCAGAAACCGCTATCTTCACTCACAATTTAATCAGCATCAAGATCATCATTGTCAATATTCGATGGCTCAGGCAAGCGCTCGACCCGAATGCGCGCAATACGACGCCTCCGCATTGAGATAACAGTAAAACGATAACCTTCATATTCAAGCTGCTCTCCAACGTGTGGGATATGCCCTAGTTTTTCAAGCATCCAGCCAGCGATGGTTTCATATTCATCCGATTCTGCAATTGGCAGACCGATTTCTGCGGCATCTTCGACATCACAGGTGCCATTTATGAGCCATTTGCCCTTGTCGGCCTCAAATATTGCCTCGATTTCCTGGTCAGTCTCATCAATAATTTCACCTGTGACCTCTTCAAGGATATCTTCCATACTGACAAGTCCTGAAGTTCCCCCGTATTCATCAACGACAATCATGATTTGAATACGTGCCTCCTGCATCTCTGCAAGTGTTGACATAAGATCCTTAGTCTCTGGCACAAAAACAGGTTCGCGCAAGTAGTCAGTGATTAGATCGTCGCTCTGGCCTTCTGCGAGGGGCACAACCAGATCTTTCAGAATCAATATGCCAATAATACGATCGTAATCCTCTTGATACACAGGCACACGAGAATAGCCCCTGGCATAAAGACGCTTGGCCGCCTCTCCCACAGTTTCGGTATCTTGAGCAAAAACAATGTCAACGCGCGGCACCATAACCTCACGCACCACTGTGTCGCTAAGGTCGAAAATCTCGCTAATCATGCGCTTTTCTTCCCCGCTTAGATGCTGTTGCTCATCAACAATCATCTTGATTTCCTCTTCGCTGACATGCGATGCTGTGACATCTTTACTAATACCACCCAGTTTGCCTAGGGTAGAAGCTGACACTGACAAAACTCGAACGACAGGGCGCATAGTCTGCGACACAAAATTAACAGGCAAAGCAGTGAAGCCAGCGATTCTATCAGCCCTTTGTAGTCCTAATTGTTTAGGAATGAGCTCGCCAATGACCAGGGTGACATAGGACATCAGTACCGTCACTATGGCAAGCGAAATAAATGATGCCAAAGGGGTCAGAAAGCCAACTTCAAGCGATTGCACCCATAGCCGCAAAGGCTCTTCGAAAGCCACCGTTGTCAGTGCAGCAGCAAGGATTCCTACAACCGTCATCACAATCTGAGTAGTCGCAAGTAGGCGGGTTGGATCCTCTTTCAACTTCAGCGCCGCCGCCGCACCCCTCGAGCCCTCTTCTGCATGACGAGTCAAGGCAGATTTTCGCGCAGAAATTGTGGCGATTTCTGCCATCGAAAAGAACCCATTGACCAATATAAGGACAAAGATAGAGAGTGCGTACCACAACATGATTACATTTCCTCTGGTTCTTGCTCTAGTTCAAAGCCAAACTTATCTTTGACAGCCGCCGCAATCTCTGTGCGTGCCTTGCTCAAGTTTTCATACGTATCAGCAGATTCATTAATCAAAATCAATGCTGCCTTTTCACTCACACGCATACCATGCAGCAGTTTACCCTTAAGACCAGCCTGCTCGATGAGCCAACCACTTGGGATCTCCCAACGATTTCCAATCAGGAAAATAGGAATACCAGGAAAGCGCATCCGTAAATCCTTAAGCTCACTTTCGTCAACCGTAATATTTTTGAAAAATGATCCACTACTTGCCATCGTGGCAGAATCAGGCAACTTGCTAATGCGTATAGCTTTTACTGCATCGCGAATCGTCTTAGCACTGCGTCCATCAATTTCGTGCTCGCTTAAATAAGCCTGCAGCGAACCATAGAGCTCACCTTGTATTTCCTCGCGGTGAAGGTGAATGTGCGCAGCAGTTAAAAAGTACTTTCCTCTGGCAGAGCTTGGCCCATCGCTGTTAAAAATACTATGACGATAGCAAAGATCCATGTCATCTACGGGAATATGGACAAACTCCCCCTGCTTGATATCATAGGCATCGACACCTAAAAGCACTTGGGATATTTCCTGGCCATAAGCACCAGCATTTTGCATGACGGCTCCCCCAACAGTGCCTGGTATCTCTGTAAGTGCTTCAACACCACACCAATTTCCAGCAACTGCATAGGCAGCCAAATCATCAAGCTGTTCGCCTGTAGCCACACGAAGGGTGATTCTACTGGGAGTTTCACAGAGGACCTCAATACCTTTGAGTCGGTTAAGAAGAACTGCGCCCGAGAAGCCCTTGTCACTGCAAATAACGTTGCTGCCATCACCTAGTATGTAAGTGGGAATGTCTTTGTCGCGCGCAAAAGCATAGGCGTCGCTTAGATCTGTCGCATTATCAATCTGAATGAGGTAGCGCGCAGCACCACCCAGGCGCATAGTGGTCAATTGCGCAATAGCAATATTTTCTTGGATTACCATAAGTGCTATTTTAGCAGGACAGGCCTCCTATAAGGTAACAAGGTGTTAGCAGTACGCTAGAGGCAAAAGTTTGCTCGCAAATAAGTGGGCTAAAGAGATGGGTAGCCTTCAATGCGCACAGACACCCTTGCAAGATAGTCAATGGGATCGCGTAGGCAAATCTCATCGTGAAGATACTCGGTGTACACAGGGCCAACCAGCTTAAGATCGTGTTCCTTTGCATAGGCAAGCATTTCTTCATTAATGTTTGCAAGTTGCCCGTAGAAACCTCTGATATAGGCAATTAGGTAATTGCCTGCTGGACTAACGCGGTTTCCACGAGGGTCGAGGGAAATGAAATTATCAGGACCACCTGGCATCTTGAGAAAATTTTCAAATCTACTGTGGCGACCTGCAATGGGCAAACTTAACTTGATACGCAAATCATCTGCCTTTGTGCAGAAATTGATAAACGACTCATAGAATTCACCATTGGCAGCAAAGCTGTTTGGTGGACCCACAATATAGGCAAGCTCTTCTTTGAACGCGATATGTATCGCGATTTTGTTAAATTCTTTGTTTTCCTTTTCTTCAGCAGTGAAATCTAAGTTGTGCTCTTTGATTGCCCGCAAGCCCTCTTCTATGAGCCTGCGACGTGTGTGCAAGATAGTAAACTGTTCTTGAATTTTGAGAAGCTCAAGGCTAAGCTGCCTCTCTCTTTGGCTAATAAGTTCAATAGTGTTTTCTGGATCACGCTTTTGTTCAATATTGGCAATAGCCTTTAAGGGAACATTGAGCTCACTGAGAACAGCAATAAATTTGACAGCAATGATTTGTTCAGGTGAATAGTAGCGATAGTTATTAGATGGATCACGCCTGCTAGGCGAAAACAAGCCTATGTCATCCCAGTAGCGCAACGTCGTCTGCTCGATACGAGAAAAGCGTGCAAACTCCTTGATTGAAAGATACTCTTTCATCTGTAACAGAGCTCCTAGCAAAAAAACTGACAAAGGGAACCTGACCTTTTCATTTTACATCAAAGTGCACTGAGAGCCCTAGAGGGACCGCCAAGTACTCTTGGGCTCTTCAGTGCTACGCCGAACTGTGTCTCCACAGTGTGGCTTCTAGGCGTGTCCAGTTATATGTGCGGCAATAACTGGACACTTAAGTGAGGTATTCTCAAGCCTTTTTATCGAAGGCTGTGAGACAAGATCATGTATATTATCTTGCGGTCTGCAGTTACTTGAGGGTCAATACTTTTTCCAAAAAATTTTCTCAAGCTTAAATTAGCGTAATTTAGTCACAATTGAGCTAATTCCCCAGCGTAAACCTTAAAGTCGTTCGAGGGTTTGTCGAAAGAAATAGGGGGGAAATTGAAAAATGACCAGGGCGTTTATGCCTCAGTCATTTGCAGTGAATGGTGGACCCGGGCTGATTCGAACAGCCGACCTCACGGTTATCAGCCGTGCGCTCTAACCAACTGAGCTACGGGTCCTCCTTAAGTCAAGCCTATTTACCATAGCGGAATTTAACACTTAATGCAAGGGGGTTATTAGATTCTAGCCACTCTATTCCACAGCAACCACAGAAGAAGGCTCACTATCACAATTGCTGCAAATACGGGTGCGGTTGCAGCAGTCAAAGTGCCAAGGCCAATAAACGGTCCCAGCACATAAAGTCCTGCAAAATACCCCGACAAGGTAAGCAGCAAAACAACTGCATTATGCAGATTCAAAGGCCAACAGGCACGTGCAACGTTATAGAAGGTGATTATCCCTAGAGAGCAATACATCAAAGTCACTATATCGACAGTGCTCCAATCCTGTTGCATCCCATAAAAATGAATGAAGAGAAAGCTTGCTGTAATAAGAAGCGCATTAGGCAGTGCGCGCATAAGCGCCGTCTTAAGAAAATCCTTTGTAATAGGCGTTCTGTCTTTTCTAAAGGAAAAGTAAAAAGTGGGCCAGCCAATCGTCTGATCTGCCAAGGTCACCTGAATCGCCACAAAGGGAAAGAGGAACAGGCCGCCTGCCATCATACTAATTGAGCTAACAATCATCAAAAAGAGTGAGTAGATTGTTTTAATGAAAAAGATAGATGCACTGCGCAGCATATTGTTTACGACACGTCGTGCCTCATATAGAATTTCAGGCATGTCAGCAAAATCAGACTTGAGCAGTATCAAGTTAGCAATTTGCTTAGCAGCAGCATCACCTGTTGCCATTGCCATTGAAAGGTTTGCTTCACGCATGGCAAGTATGTCGTTAACGCCATCACCAACCATGCCAACAGTTTTTTTGCAACTGCGCAAAGTTGTAACAATGAGCTTCTTTTGCTGCGGAGAAACACGTCCAAAAATAGCAGTATCCTCTACTGCTGCAGCCAACTGCTCATCATTAAGCTTCGAAGCATCAACATAGTGTTTGTATCCGCTAAATCCTGCGCGCTTTGCAATGATGGATACCGTTTCAGGATTATCTCCAGAGACAATCTTTAAATCAACGCCCTGATCGCGCAGATAGGACAGTGTCGTAGCAGCAGTCTCGCGAACAGGATCATCAAGCAGGATGCATCCCAAGGGCACAACATCAAGGGTCTTATCACTATCTGTGCTGCTTGCGCGGGGAACATCACTGCAATAACCCAGCATGAGCACACGGTAACCCTCTTTTTGCTTTGCCTCAATAATGTCAAAGGATTGTTGGGTCAACTTTTCAGGAGCACCTAAGACAAGTGTGCCCAGCTTTCGAATATCATCGCTGACAGCAAGCCTGCTGTCATCGCTCATGTTATCTGCAGCGGAAAATTCTACAGCACCCCACTTGCGCTGAGATGAAAAATGCACACATTGATGCGCAGTGCTGCCAATTACTGCTCTAGCTGTAGCCTCAAGATCATCACCGTGCAAATAAGCCTCGCGCAAGGCTTTCATGGTTGAGTTATTGTCAACACTTGTGGCAAGGTAGGCGCCAAGGGCGCGCTGAACAAACTCATCAGAAAAATTATCAAAGCTATAAACACCTGCTGGCTGCATTTTGCCCTCGGTGATAGTGCCCGTCTTATCTAAGCAAAGCGTGTCGAGGTGCGCCATTGTTTCAATGGAATACATTTCTTGCACTAAGACTTTGCGGCGGCCCAGTTTTATGACACCGGTAACCAGAGTAACTGCAATCAGCACAACCATGCCGCGAGGAATCATGCCCAGCAAGCCTGCTGTGGTAGCAAGAATTGCCGTAGGCATGTCAACATGACTAAAAAACAGAGCCTGTATCAAAAGAATGATGCCAAGCGGTAGGGCAATCCAGCTAACAAACTTCATTACCACGCCCAGAGCCTTCATAAGTCCTGAGTCAATGGGACGATACTGCTTTGCCTCAAGGGAAAGTTTTGTCGAATAATTATCTGCGCCGACATGCTTGACCCGCACGTAGCACTGTCCACTTGCAATAAAACTGCCTGATAGCAGCTGAGCATCCTCTTGCTTGACCAGCAGGTCAGATTCCCCCATAAGTAGAGATTCATCAACTTCAACACAGCCGCTTAGTACAAGCGAATCAGTAGGGACTTGATTGCCTGCTTCCAGAATCAAGACATCATCCATCACGATATCGCGAGGCTGGACTTCTTGCTTTTCGCCATCACGAATTGTGACAACAGGGTCAGTATTGAGCAGGGCTAATTTGTCGACAATGCGACGCGCGCGAATCTCGACAACTATCCCAAGCGTAATGTTAAAAATGAAAAGCAGAATAAAGAGCGAGTTGATAAAAGAACCAACCGCAAGAATTGCTGCAGCAATAATGAAAATGGTGACATTGAAAAGGGTGAAGGTGTTACTTCGGATAATGTCCCAATTTGACTTGCTGGGATTTGCGACATAGGAATTATCTAGGCCCTGCTGCTGCCTAGATTTCACTTCTGCACTGCTTAGTCCGTTTATTGGGATGATAGGGCTACTCACACAAAAATTGTAACAAAGCCCACCGCAGAGACTGGCAGGCTTTGTTAAAGTGTCACTTATATACTGACAGAAGCAAAAACTTTATCTTGTGGCAATCTGCAAGATTCGTTCAGCGTTATCAAGAATCCTATTTGATGTGACAAGCCACCCAAGGCCTGCAGTGTAATTGTGAACGCCATCTCCATTCTCTGAAAAGACCCAATCAAAGTACCAAGTTGCCTCGCGGTCAAGTGCGCGCAGCTCATCAATCTGTGCAACACTGAGCCTATTGTCTGCCTGTGCTTGCGCAAAATCTTGTTGGAAAGTAGCAAGACGTTCCCCCAAGATATTAGTTCGAGTGTTCATACTATCCTGAGTTTGCACTATCAAAGTTCTTACAGCCTCTGGGCCACCCAGGTGACAGCTTGCGCAGGATTGCAGAATTTCATCATTTCTCAAAGGGGAGCTAATTGCATGATTGGTCATAAAGCCACCCGTACCATCAGGAGTAGAGCGCACCGTGTGGCAGTCTACACAGGTCATGCCCGCTTCTTGATGGATGCTGTCAACAAAATGCTGGTACTCAGGATGCTGGACCTTAAGCTGTTCTGTTCCCGTATAAGGATTGACGTGGTCAACATGTCCAATTTGATTATAGTAATCAAAAATTTGTGTCGGGTCAGTGATTCTTGGGGGCAAGCTAACCTGCATAGTTGTTTGGTCAAAGTAATACTCATTGTGACATTGAGCGCAAGCTGCTGTTGCAGGACGCGTTTCTTCATACCAAACGCCAAAGTGACTGCGGATAGAGCCTAGAAACCCACCATCAAAATAACCATAGCCGCTACCCTGGCCACGGCCTGGAGTGTTCTGGTGACAGTCAAAGCAAGTAATAAGACTGTTCATCTGGTCACTTACCTCCCAGAACCCACGCGACCACAAAGCTTCTGGATCTTGCGCCTCAAGGATAGGGTAGTCAGGCGTCTTGCAACCAAAACAACCTGAGGGATGCTGGGACGTTAATCGTGGCGTAGTTTTCACATTCTCGACGGCATAGTTATGCGGCAAAGGTGAATAGTAGGCCTCGGCAAAGCGTGAGCCTGCAAAAATTGTATTAAGGAAAGGATAGAGTTCAAGGTAGTTCTTTTTTGGCCCAGAATCCCTTTCCTTCAGGAAAGATTCTGCCTGATAGGGAAATTGCTCTAGCCAGTGAGCTGCATCAAGTATGGGTTCTCCTGCAAAAGATCTGATCTGATAGGGCCTCACTGAGCCATCGGGAAATTCTGCAGTAGCTACTGGCGCTTCCTCGGCTACAGCAATCTCTTCTGCATCAGTGCGATCAACAGCAATAAAAATAATCGCTGCAACAGCAATCACAGCAACTACCCCAAAAGCTGCTGCCATAAAAATTATTCGTTTGGACATGCTTAAAGCCTCCCCCAGTACCGCACATCGCGATAAGTCACGACAATCGTATCAAAACTAGCATCGCTCATCGAGCATTATCGAGCATTGTAGCACACTGCCCCCTATAAATATGATCACACACTCGAGCCTAAGCTCATTTTGCTGCTTTTCTGGAGGCATTATGCAAAAAACCAGGGTTTTCGTTCACTACTATTCCCTTAGTAGAGGCTCTGCCTGGTCGAGGGCTTGCTCTACCCGATCAAGCCAGGCATGACTGCCCGTGTAATTATGCACGCCGTTACCATTCTCTGAGAAAACCCAATCAAAGAAAAACACAGCTTCACGCTCTTTGCTGCGTAGCACATCAATACGAGCCGCGCTAAGCTGGTCATCCTCTTGAGCCTCTGCAAAATCAGTCATAAACGCTGCCAGGCGATTGCCCAAAATTACGGTGCGTGACCTGACGCTCTCTTGAGTATCAACTATGAGCTGCCGCACATCGTCAACTCCTCCGCGATGACAGCTCAGACAACTCTCAAGAATTTCTGGAGACTGCGATGGCGATACAACCTTGTGATTAGTGAGAAACCCGCCTTGTCCATCAGGGGTAGACCGTCCCATATGGCAATCTACGCATGTCATGCCTTCTTCTTGATGAATACTGCCAGCAAAGTGCTGATATTCGGGATGTTGAACCTTAATATGCTCAGTGCCTGTATTTGGATTGATATGATCAACTAGACTTAAGGCATTGTAGTAGGCAAAGATGATGTCTGGGTCAGTGGGTCCAGGGGGCAGATTAACCTGTCTCGTCTCTTGATCAAAGTAATATTCGTTGTGACACTGGGCACAAGAAGCAGTTGCCCCTCGTGCCTCTTCGTACCAGATGCTAAAATGACTGCGGATAGATCCTGTAAAGCCTCCGTCAAGACCTTCCCCGCCCAGACCACGTCCTGGTTCATTGCGGTGACAGTCATAGCAAGTAATGGTATTTTTCATCTGGTCGCGAACATCGCTAAATCCCCGAGACCACGTACCAACAGGATCACGAGCCTCCATAATGACATAGTCAGGTGTTTTGCAGGAAAAACATGCTGAGGGATGCTGATCAGTAAGACGTGCTGTAGCCTTGGCACTGTCAAGCGCATATTCGTGAGGCTTAGGCGAATAGTATCCTTCAGAAAAGCGTGAGCCAGCAAAAATAACATTTAGGAAGGGATAAAGCTCAAGATAGTCCTTGCGAGGGCTGGCAGTTCGGCCTGCCAAAAAAGACTCTGTCTGATAGGGAAATTCATCCATCCAGTACGCTGCATCAAGAATAGGATTATAGTCAATGGGTCTGATTTGATGAGGTTGAACTGCTGCTGTCAGCATACCTTGTTGTGGCTGCTCTTCAGCAGCCGGTGGCATAAACATTTGTGCCTGCTGCGGCTCTTGATTGTCCAGCAAAAAGTAAATAGTGACACCTGCGATAAGGGCTAAAATAGCCCCAATTGACGCAAGCAGAATTACAAAGATGCGCTGCTTCATGATTGCGGTCCTCTCCGTGTCCGTCAGAAATGGCCGTAGTCGAAATGTTTACTGTTTCAACTGATAAGTAATCTTGCTTATTCCTCTAAATTTTCAGGCTGATCAACAGGGTACGAGTCTTCAGCCTCAATCATTTCATCTAGTCTGTACGGCTGGTCAACTTCAAGCTCTTGATCGATCGTGGGTGGTTGTTCCAATAATAATTGGGGAGCAGCCCACCCTCTTACACTTGCAGGAGATCCAAATATATCAATGCGATCAAGGTTTACGCGTGCGTTGGTTCTAGTAACTATGCGCACTGTGTGATCTCCCTGAGGAAGTCCTTCTATTCTTCCTACTAC
>Ga0123355_10007895_pt1 | contig 16029 bp, 13 predicted proteins | sample TergutEmb28metaG_3_FD_89872 | JGI IMG/M metagenome (GOLD analysis project Ga0123355, IMG submission 89872) | Embiratermes neotenicus P1 segment gut microbial communities from Petit-Saut dam, French Guiana - Emb289 P1 | ecosystem: Host-associated > Arthropoda: Insects > Digestive system > Gut ...
ATACAGATACCACCGTGTTCTTTTGACTTCAGGAAGATTACAGCAGCATTCATAACCTCTCTGAACCAAAGTTCCGTGAGAAGAGCTTTCGAAAATTTTGTATTTTCGGTATGAGAGCAATTTGACTTCACTGAGACAATGAATTGTGCTTTTGGATTCCACGAGTTTTCATCTAAAGACAATTCATTCAACTGCACCCTGAAAAGTTCGGTATGTCGATCCCACTCCTTACACGGTCCTGATATGAGTATAATGTAACTACAATGTGGGTGTGTTTGTGTGTGCATACGGGTATATCCCTCCACCTTATAGCTGATATTATGCACCAGTATAGGCCAAAGGCTTGATGTCTGCAGTTCTTCTATCAAATTTCCCACTTCCTTATATTTTGAGAGTTCCCCAGCTGTGGGAAGCATTACTACAAGCGGAAGTCCAGGAGTGAAAATTTCCTCGCTTATGAGTTTAATGAAGTGTATTAGGGGATATTCTTGATTGGTAATTTGGAAGGAACCTTTAGCTGTAGACGAAATTAATACAAGAATTGTAGAAATTCGAACAATCATGCCTCTTGTAGACATTTGACTGCGTGGCAATTAAAGTGGCTCTTTGTTTTTCTGTACGAAAATATTCAGTAATAAAGCACTATCAGCTTCACACACTGTCACAGTTCTGATATTCCTTTCCCACAAGAACCACAACGTTTCTATGATCAGTTGCCCTGTACAATTTTCGCCTCTTAGCAGTCCTTCTTCTGCATGTGATAATGGAACGGCCGTATCTGTAAGCAAAGAGAAAGCAAAATATAATATACATCGTTGTGTTATGTCACAGTTTCCGATCAACTGTGTTTGTTCCTTGTTTTATCACATAAATTAATGTAACGAATCCGAATTTTACTTTCGGTTATGTAGTGCAGGTAATTGTTTATATTTTTAAACAAAAGAGAACGTACACATTTCATTGTTCAGTTTGAGATATTATCATTCATTATTGCAAACTTCCAAAAGGAGTTCGAAATGTCACACCAAATCTTACGGTGTCTAACATCTATATTTGTCTTATTATTCAATTACTATACTTACAGTAACGTTTATTGTGGAAATTAGGTTATATTTGTATAGCACAATTGTTTACATGTGTAATATCTCGAGTGTTGTAATCATAATCGAAGGGGAAATATAATTAATTTTGTCTGTAACATTTAGGCCTACATATAAAGAGCTCCCCTTTATACTACAGTGAACCTCTGCGGTATATTGAAAATACACAAAATTTATATTTAACTTATTCAGTACAATAACACAAGACATTTTCAGTAAAGAGCAACTTTCATTAGAAAAATTTTATTTTTTGCACTTAGGAAGATAATATATAGAAGTACAATATTCGATAAAATGTATGAATAAATAATAAATAAATATATATATAAATAAAGCAGTAACTCATGTGCTACGTACACATTCATGACCTCCTAACACGTGAATTCCACATTCGCATATTGTTTACGGTTACTATATGGCACATGTGTGTCTGTATGAATATATGTATATGTTTACATCTGATCTATACATTTAAATTTACGTTATGCACACAGAGCTGCATACACTAAACACATTGTGATCTGTATTAGTTTGACTGTTGACATCTCAACTTTGTGGGGCTAAATGGTAATGTTAGCCATTATGGTGTTTTACTGTAGGATAAAATAATCATATAGCGTTAATAAAACCTTGCTTTTTTAAGGTGCATCAATCGTTTTGTGAATAGACAAGAACTTCACGTACAGCCTGAATCAACTTCACTGTAAGAGCCAGTATTTTTCATGAACTGTAAATAATATTCTGACTGGAATTTTCATGTTTATTGACGAATTGCTTTCACAGCTGCTATAATTCTCTCTGCTTCTCGACCCAACAATAACGTCCGTATTATATTTAAACAACACCCAGCAGATACATAGGTGGGTTATTTACAACATTCCCTTACGGCACCGTCTTCAGTAGCCAGTGATTTTTAATGTGTATTTATAATTGTCGAACAATTCAATTACACATTTTTCTTCGTTCGCATTGTGATAGAAAGTGTCGTTATACCAAGTGCGTTTACGTGGATACACAAAAAGGGGTTTTATTTCCACGTACACATTTAGAGTACATTCCTGCCAATGTTTATCATAACATCCTTTAATGATCTCTTTTCTCATAATATCGCTCAAATTTCGCACTGTGACCACTTTCCAAGGTACAGTGCTTTCAACTGAATTGGATTTCTGTGAATTCTCATAAGGATATCAAGTGTGCAGTTCCAAGTACGTGTCTTTTGCTGAATCAGTAACTGCCATGTAGATCGTTATGTCCATGTTCATTTGACTTCAAGAAGAGGACAATAGCCTTTCTAACTTGTAATTCCAAAGATGAATAAGAATGGATCGTGAAATATTTCTACTGTCAAAATTCGTAAAGTTTTCCGTTACTGCGACAGAAATATTTCAGTGTGTTTCAATTATTTCCAAATAATAACTCCAAACAATGCCAAGAGCTGTTCCAGATAACTTGACCGGAATTTTTCCCATTTCTGACTCGGTTCTAATTTCGTTATAAATTATAGAACTTGCTTGCATTTCGATGAAAACACTTTGGTTATTCTCGTCAGGGACGCAAAGCACCAATATAGCCCAGCGGTTTGATATAAGCAGTTCTTCAATTAAATATTCCATTCCTTTATTAGAATAGACTTCTTACGCAATGAAAAAATAAAAAAGAAATTTACACAAACTTCTATTTGGAATATTGCGCTGTATGTATAAGAAACGTGGACCCTAGGAAAAAGGGAAGAATATTTAGTAAATGCATTTCAAACATAGTGCTGGAGAAGAATGTTAAAAATAAAGTGGGCAGATAGAATAACGAATGATTACATTTTTCAAAGGGCGAAAGAAGAAAAATTACTTGCAAAATTTAAAAAAAAAATAGACGCCACTCATGGAGAGGTCTTACAATTAGGCATAACGAGTTCGTAGTAAATATCCTTGAAAGAGCGATATACGGAAAAAAGGCCGTGGGAAGACCTCGATTACAATACATAAAGCAAGTCGCCACAAACACAGCAGCTGAAAGTTATACAGGAATAAAAAAAATGGCTTGCAACAATTACAGACGAAAAGGTATAATTCCCTGCTTTAGATGCCAGTGCTACAGAACTGTTTAAATTTCGACTATTCGCCATGTCTGGCCCACTGAACTGCAGTTAGGACCTCTTCAGAAGAAATCAGTGTGACATTCACAGAATATATTAGATTCAGGTTTGTTCCTTCTTACAGTGGGAAGCACAAAAATTGTTGAAGTATTAACATAGGAGAGAACTTTGAAGCATTTCATTTGTCAGAATTCAGAAATTCGTTAATCCTTTCTTTCGTAATATGTTGTTTTGTGGGAATTAAATTTTCAACACCTGGGAATTAATGATGATTAAAAAATTACTATTAATTCTGGAATTCGTCAACTTTAAACCTTTCTTGTGAGAGCAGACCGCAGAGCCGATTCGAGCCGGAAATTATTCGCAAAAAGCAACATTTGTCTTTCTCTGAAATTTCATTCACAGCAAACTTCATTTCAAGTCATAAATATGTGCAGACGTTTCATGTTTAACCCCACATTTGCTCTTCTACGCTTGTTCTCTTTTGTTCAGTCCGTTTCCTTTCTCCAACATTAAAAGACAACAATCACATTATTCAGACGTTTCAAACTTCAATTCCGGCTGCGTTATTTTCATCTTCCTTCAGTGCAAACTTCTCAGTTATACTTATTCGTTTACAGGAAACGTATTTATTTTTCTTCAAACTCTGTCAGCATCAATACAAAGTCAACTAGATGCAACAGTAATAATTTTATTAATAATTTCAATCAGCTCAACATGTTTCGGGCGATAATTTCGAACCTCCTCAGGAGCACTAGACTGTGTTTACAGCTTATGGTAAAATGCACCGACAATGCTGCCTGCTGGCAGCACCGATAATCCTGTCTGCTGGTCACCAGCAGGCAGCATCGCCGGTGCATTATACCACAAGCTGTAAACACAGTCTAGTGTTCCTAAGGATGTTCGAAAATATCGGCCGAAACATGTTGAGCTAATTGAAATTATTAATGATATCATTGTTTTTGCATCTAGTTGGCTGTTCATATTATTGTATCAATGATGCACGGTCACACAAACATCGTAGTCTCTCAACAATGTTATTATTTATGGCTGTTAAAACTACATCACTAGTTAATGAACATTCAGATGTATCAGATACAGTTTATCATACAGGGTCTATGATTTACACCTTCCACAACACTGTCCACATTCTTATGTTTAGCTCTAATTCCTCTTAGATTTTTGTTGTGAATTTGTAATTTGTATAATAAAAATCCTTTCGTTTGCTTCGTAGAAATTTGAAACAATAATCAATTTTTCACAACAATCTGCGTAAAAAGATTTATTGAATTATCTCAGATCTCAAGAATTCTGCATGTACTTACTGAGTGTCTGCGATTCGCCTAGAATCACAGGAATGGAACCATGGACATGTGCTCTGGCTGGAGAGAGTCTGTCCTTACTTCAATTGTATCGACCTGCAAATGGCAATCTACAGTACAAATACAATTAGTAATGGCAGCACACGATAAGTATACACTGTGTAGGGTGGAGCTGTATGGTTCTTAGTGATGTCTGTTACAGAGAACAGTATATTGCGAATATGGTGCGAGTCTAATGGCAACAAATTGTAGTGCGAGTGGCAAAATTACACAATACTTTTGAGTTGGAAACTCACATTAATGGAGGACAAAAGGCATATATATTTCTCTACCTACCTCCAAAAACACCGTCGTATGTACTTGTATCCATCCGTGCTTCCTTTCTTCCTTCTTTCCTTCCTTCATTCCTTCGTTCGGTATGATCCCTGTGCTTGCAAAATTATTATATTTCTTATCAATTTCTGTATGCCTTTAAATTTAGTATTTTTCCCTTGGGGTTTGAATTTTAATTCAAGTGGCCTTGAAGCGCAGTACGTTATTTACATGTGATTATATTATAGAACGTTGCAATGTCATTATCAGAAGTTTTTCGCTGAGAAAATATTTGGAAATTTTTAATCGGATATAATCAGAAATGTAAATATTTTTCTTCGTTCTGTAAGCAATGTTGCCTTCTTCCAAATCCCAACAGCCACGCGGATTGCTTACAGTTTATAATTTAATTCTTTGAAATTTTTTATTATCTTCAAAATCGATCTGTTTAAATGAGCTCATAGATTGAAATAAACCTGTAAATAATTGATTTCAATGTATAAGTTAACCTGATTAGCCGGACAGTGTCGTCTGATTTACCACGCACCATATACTGTGGCACAAATTTCGCTATCGGCGGTCTAACTTTCCCCTATAATGATTCTTACTATTAAAAGTCTCTTTTTTCAAGTGTTAGGCGTAAACAAACAGCTGTGCCTTTAGCGATTGTGTGGAAGTTGTGATGATTTTGCCAATATATTTTTGTAGCTATTACAGTGTAATTTTGCCTTCGATGGAGCCAATAAGCATTATCGACAATAATACAGTAACGTGCTGCAAATAGAAAGACAGCAAAGAATGCTTTATATACATTTTCATGTTGTCCATTTCGTACGTTGTAAAAATAATCACACACATTATCAGCACCAACATATGCACTATTTGTTGGTATTGATAAAGTTTTTAATTCAGTACAATTCTCTATTCTTCTGCTTCTTTTTCTTCCTCTTATGGCATTATAGTAATTTTATTGACCATTGCTAATTTCCAAAATATTCCTCCACTCTTTTTATATCTCAAACAAATAACGCAAATCTGATTCATTTATAATTGTTAGTAAAGTGAAATTCATTTAACCTTGCAACCGGTCTCATGAACGGACCCCAATGTTTCCATCAAATATCACTAAATATTATATGGGGACATAATTATTCACATGCTGTAAAACTTATTTTTAAAATTGTAATTTTTGTCAGGCGGGGACCGCGGTAGCACATTGGTTAAAGTGCTGTGCTACAAATCGAAAGGTCGCTGGTTCGATTCCAGGTGGTGTCATTGGGATTTTTCATTGACACAAAATCCTTTCGATCGCACTATGGCTCTGGGGTCGACTCAGCCTCTAACAGAAATGAGTACCAGGAATATTTCCTAGGGGTAAAGGCGGCCATTGCGTAAGGCTGACAACCTACCACCATCCTGTGCCGTTGTCGTGAAATCTGGGAACCTTAACTTCCTGAAACCCTCTGGGCCACTCCAGGCCTGTAACGGGACTGATTTGCCTTCTTTTTTATCAGATCAAATGCAAGTAAAACAGAATGCATTAAAGAATACTTGAGACTTTGAATGACTGTTTGTCGTCTCTGTTCCCGCAGATATTTTATGTCTCAAATACATAATTACGTATTTGCTATGATAGCTAATGAAGTGCCCTTATTTATCTTACACCTTCCTCTTCCTGCTACCATAATGGCACCGTTCGATTCGACAGTTTCTGAACTTCTTTGGCGTATTCTCTTGATACCCAATTTTATCAAGTACTTTGTCGCATTTTTCCTTTCTCCCTTTTTAGTTCTTTTCCTTCTATATAAATATTTGTTATTTCTTTTCAGAGGATGGAAACACATATTCCATGCCTTTCAATATTTAAACATCAATTAAAATTCTCTGCTGCCTACAAACACAGTCAGTTTGAAAACGAAATTTTGGGGTCCTTTTTGGATAAATACTGTGAATTGACGAAACTGTAGGGTGGTATTAGTGGACTGGGTACTGAGGTGTAGGAGACAGGAAGGAATTCGAGGTGTCGACCGATACTGTGAGCTCGCTGTTCCAACCGTTAGACATCTTCCACCGCTGATATGTACTGTAAACACCACTTTACCTTACATCTAGTTTATTCTCTGTTCCTTTGTACTGTATTTCTTGCATTTCAAGAAATATTTGAATATCCTTTTTAATGGGGAGACTAGATTTTTCATGCTTTTATATATTTTTATATTTACCTATAGAATTCTATAATCACTTTTATCATAATCTGAATACATCCAATCCATCCTATATCTAATCTAAAATTGATGATACACTTGTACGTAGCATTATACCATAAAACGTTTTTCCTCAAATGACTTCCTGATGATGGATATTCATTGCCCGAAACATGTAGAAGTGCTTTTATGAAATTAAAGTTATAAGAAGAGCTCATTTAATGCGTTTGAATTGTAACAGCCTTACATATTATTTAGCTTTATATAGAAGTGGAAGCTTTTTTAGATTTACATTTATTGACACAATCGTGAGACGTTTGGACAGACATTTTACCAACAGTCAGCAATGTTGTTCGTTAAATATAAGATATTTTAATACTAAATTCTCAATCAATAAAAGGAAAAAATTACGTTAAAATCTGCACCAAAATTCTGTTTTACTGCCAAAAATTTGGGGCTTTGTTAGATGTTATCAATACAGTGAGGTATGTGAGTTTGAGCAAGGGCAAACCTGTTACTTTGCTGTCCACTCCCTAGATGTGGCAGAAAAACAAACATGTAGCGTACTGACAATAATCTGGAGTAAATATAGTAATCACATAGTTGGGTAAAGAGAGACCAACTTGATGTCACTTGCTTTATTATTTCTTTATTTAATGCTCAACATGTTTTGGATGTTAATACATCGATCCTCAGGAGCTTGCGACTTATGTGTTGAGTTATTTCGTGGGTTACATTTATCTGTAAGGAATAGAGGTTTTTGCATTAGCGCGCTTATTTAGTAGGGAGTGTTTAGACATGACTAAATAAGCGCGCTAATGCAAAAACCTCTATTCCTTACAGATCAATGTAACCCACGAAATAACTCAACAAATAAGTCGCAAGCTCCTGAGGATGGATATATTAACATCCGAAACATGTTGAGCATTAAGTAAAGAAATAATAAAGCAAGTGACATCAAGGTGGTCTCTCTTTATTCAACTATCAAGATGATGCACGGTCCAATAAACATAAGACAGTAATCATACTTTACATTAAACCTTCCATCCCATTCTCATGCATTTACAACATTTACAACACTCTGTCTACACAACTGCAGTGACACATACTGAGTTACGTTGACACGGAAAGAACATGACACCTTCAAACCCTCGCTCCATAGCGCCTTTCCCAGGAACATACATGAAATTGTTGACATATTCATTTTGCTAACATCCTATAACAAAACCTGCAATATAGACGAAGTCTTAATTAAGTCAGGCTTGTCAGCTCTGTCTGTTAAAGTCTGTCCGCGACACGGCGATGTACTTTTGGTTCCCACCCCTTTGACCAGTAACAGTGCCACATGATTTCAGTCACAAAATAAGCAAGTGCCGGTACATACCCCGATATCGAGAGAAAAAAACACCGTCTGCATATCACTGATATTGATAGCACTCTACGTGTCAGCGAACGTACACGAATTGAAATTTGACTCCAAAATTTGTTTATCGAAACCTCCTTCTTTATGTTCATAAAAATTATATACCTGGACTATGTGACCTATGACGTCATCTATAAATTCAAAAAAGGGGGTTCCCTTTCTAACCGACGTAACAAACCCGACTGTCTTAACAACATCTTCCATTTCAGGGAATGCTTGCTGTCATTCGGTGCAGAATATTTTTCTTCAGGGTTGCTAAACAAACATACAAATATTAAGACATACACAACTATAATATTGCCTCTTCTTTTACATGGGTGTAAAACTTATTTGCACACACTACGGGAGGAACGTAGGATGAGGATGTTTGAGAATGGGGTGTAAAGGATAATATTTGGGTCTAACAGGGACGAAGTAACAAGGGAATGGGGAAAATAAACATTTGGGAGCTTAATGAAGTGTACTCCTTCCCAGTACTGTTCGGGTGATCAAATCGAAAAGAATGAGTTGGGCGGGTCATGTAGCGCATATGGGGATTATACAGGGTTTTGAAGGGGAAACATGAAGGAAAGAGACTACTTGGAAAAAGCTGGCCTTAATTGGAAGATAATAAGATGGAACTTCAGTGAGTGAGATGTGGGGGCATGGACTGGATCGAGCTGGCTCAGGATAGGGACAAGTGGCGGGCACTTATAAATGCGGTAATGAACCTTCGGGTTCCATTAAATGCGGGGAGTTTCTTGACTACATGAAACCCGCTTTGTTTCTCAAGTAAGACTCTGCGCCATATTTTAAGTAAATAAGATTGCTGGGGCAGATAGAATGTGTAATTGTACTTTCAATGCATGCAATTAAGAACATTAAAAATTATTTAAAGTAATGTTTGCTCTCTTTATGTCCCCAGTACTTTCCTCTGTTATTGTAGATAACTCTTATCGGGTCCATGGAAGGCAAAATTACCTTAAAATAGCTATAGAACGTGAATATTGGCGAAAATGTTACAACATCCACACAGTTGCTAATGGCACTGCTGTTTGTTTACCTCTAGCACTTCGCTGCTGGTTGACATAAGAGACTTTTATAGTAAGAATCATTATAGGGGAGAGTAAGACAGTCGCTAGTGAAAAGTATGTTACATGATATAGTGCTTGGTAAAGCAGATGACACAGTCCGTTTAATCAAGTTAAATTTATACACTGAAGTAGCTTAAGTATTTAGAGGATTTTATCGCTTTTTGATCATTTACAAAGGTCGGATTTGAAGATGAATACAAAATTAGAAATAAAAGAAAAATTTAATAACTCCATGTGGCTGACGAAAAGTTGGAAGTTGGATGAAGTTAAAGATGTTCACAAAATGATGGAAAGTGTTCAGGTTTCTAGATATAACCGATTAAAAGACATCCAAATTTATTCTCAATGAATGACGTCAGACAATGATACTGCAAAGAAATCTAATATCTTCATATGTAAAAGGGCGAAGAGTTCTTCATGGCCACCTGAATTAAAATTAAAACTCAAACGAAGAAAGCCCAAAAAGAAAGGAAGAAGAAATTGTATGACACTAAAAAAATAATTTTACTGGCAAAGAGAACATGTAGATTAAAGGAAGGGAGGAAGGAAAGAAAAATTGTTTATGGAGGTAGGTAGAGTAATTTACGTCATTTTGTCTCAATTATTGTGAGCTCTCATCTCAAAAGTGTCGTGTAATTTTGTCCTTCGCACTGTAATTTGTTGCCATTATACCGACACCATATTCACAATATACTGTTCTGTATAACAGATCTCACTGATAACCACACACCTCCACTCTCCACAGTGTGTACTTACCGTGTGCTGCTATTACCAATTGTATTTGCACTGTACAGTGCCATTTGCAGTTCGATACAAATGAAGCAAGGACACACACCAAATGCTCCCCAGCCACAGCACAGTTCCATGGTTCTGTTCTGATTCTAGACGAAACACAGACAGTCTGTAACTACATGCAGAATTATTGAGTTCAGAGTTAAGTCAGAAGCTTATTACACGCAGATTGACGTGCAAAATGTGACTACAGAGTCAAGATCCTACGAACAAAGGAAAGGATTTCTTTCATTATTAGCTTTACAAATCCAGAACAAAAATCGGAACGAAAAAGGGGCACACATAAGTAATTGGGCAGGGTAATGGAGGATATAAATTATAGAGGCTCTTCGATAAAGGGTATTTCATACGTATTTGTGTCAAATTGTTAGTGCTGTAGCTCTTCGACACGTAAATAATCACATTATCGACAGAATCGAAATACAGCAAAGAAATGTTCCTGTAAATGTACAAGCAAATTTCGCCCTAGAAAATTGGCGATTAAGGTCCAGCTTGTGAGTAGAGTTTCAATGTTTAATTTGTTTAAAATCGTCGTTAGATGGTGTGGATTGTCAAAGATACTACTCGGCCGCTTTACACACGGGAATGTGAGAGCCTGGGGAGAACCCGGGGGCTTTCTCGATGGAAGCGGAAAATCTCTTCCAATCGGAATTCCTTCCCCGGACCCTACAGCCCGCAGGGTGTTGCTGTACCGAGTGAGCTATCCCGGAACAGCCAAGTTTCCTGCTATTGCATTAAATAGAGGCTGTGTTAAGTTCGTTGCAACTAAAAGCTGTGGCCTGCTGTAATAACAGTAACAGTAACAGTATTCGACATTTCTACCTCAAAGAAACATTTAAAAAAATTCATAAACATTGCTGCACGTTACGTGTATAATTGAGATGTTTATACTGAAGAGGCTAGAGACAGTCTAAACAAAAGAGAACAACGTAGAAGGACAATTGTAAGATAAACATGAAGCAACTGCACTTTTATGTGACTTGAAATAAAATTTGCTTTGAAGGAAATTCTAGAGAAAGGCAAGCGTTGTTTGGTGGGATACTTTCAAGAAAAAATCCGATTTGTGAGCAGATATCTCATGGAATAACAGTTAAATGTGACGAATTCCAAAAGTTAATATCAATAGCTTTCAAACATTCATACTTTCCCAGGGATGCAAGATTAATTCCCACACACCATTATGTATCGAAAGAAAGCAAGCACAGATTTCTAAATACAGACCAATGGAAAGGTTCAAGCAACTAATCTACGTAAATTTTTAAATAATTTTTATCTTTCCCCCCAGCAGTAAGATAGAAGCAACCACAGTCTGATACATTCTGTGAATGTCGCCTGATTTCTTCTGAAGAGGTCCTAACGGCAATTTAGTGGGACTGACATGGCGAATAGTCGAAATTTAAACAGTTCTTTAGCACTGGCATCTCAAGACGGGAATTATAACTTCTCACAAACATTATGTAAAATATGCAACAAACAGCCGAATTGCAGTAGTAAAGGAAGTAATAAATTAAAGTTAACAAATGGGTTCTGCAAATAATGGCACATGTGGAATTTTGCAAAAAAACTAAATAATAAACTACGTTTGATTTAATAAAGACAGAGACAGTTCAGTGGGCTGGGAGATCGTAATCGATATAGTGATTCGGTACTGTCTGGACGGTCGAGGAATCGAATGCCTGTGACAGCGAGATATTCCGCACACCTCTAGACCGGAGCTGAGACACACCCAGCTCCATTAAATGCGTACAAGGTCTCTTTGTTGAGGGTAAATCCGACTGGGCGTGACGTTAACCACTACCCCATTAAGCGCCAAGACTAAAGAATACGCAGTGCTATAACACTATTCCGCTTCTGGCCTTCCATGGCCCGTTGTAGGACGATCTTACTTTAACCCTTTCACACACTTGAGGCAGCCTAAAAAATACTAATAATTTATTAACTAGACACAGGTATCCAATACGGTAGCAGTGAGAGCGCAAGCTAAGTTAGGAAAACAAGCAATGGTGTAAATTGAAGTAAATGTTTCATTTTTGAAAGAGCTGACACCGAAATTTTATGGATTCTCCACAACAAACTGCTACTGCCTATCCAAATTTATTTTGTTGTATTGAAAAGATCATCCTCAAACAATAACAAAAAATACCTATTTACGTTTACGATGTCAAAAATAAAGCAATCCAAGATTTCAAGACAAGCAGTGAGTGTGATATTCCATGGAGAAGATTCGTTCTTGAGAAGCTAACCGCTTCTCAATTAATCACGAAATTCCCTCCGTTTTAAGGTACCCGAAGATTCATAACCACATTCAAAATCGTCCAGCACCGTTCACTATAATAAATCAGATTAATCCAGTCCATGTCACGCGTTTTGAAGACCCATTTTATTATAAATCCATCTACGCCCAGGTCTTCCTAACAGTCTTTACCTCGGGTGTCCTCAACAATCTCTTAGAACTTATAAATGACGTCTTAGGATGTGTACTTGAGGCAGGAATTTTATGCAAATAAAGAAAAGGTGTTCCGATAAACAAAAACTGGAGACGAAATTTAATCCTCCTACATTCGCTGACACCTACCCTGGTATCAGTATCAGACAACTGCAGAAGGCTTTCTAATTGTTGGTGGTATGATATATAGTGGCAGTTGCTTTTCTTGTGATTGAAAAAATGTGACATCGTTGCAGGTCAAAGGAGCGTGGACCAATAGGTACAACACTCCGTCACAGACGGACGTAAATAGACGCAGATTACAGGCCCGTCTAAATTAATTCTGCCCCTCCACAGCTATTTTATACAATGCTATAAAGAAGAAACAGTCATTGATTTCATGGAACTTTGTCAGATGCTAAGGAACGAAGTTTTCAAAACATGCTCCTTTTTTGTGTGGCCATAACATTATACGCGGAAGTGCAGTCGAGTCGACAGATTGATTTAAAGGTTGCAACTGTAAGATGATTTGAGGCAAGCTGTAGCATAAAATGTGATTGCCATATTTATTTTCTTGCTTACAACATGGAGCAGATTCCTTCTTCAGAAACTAATCGGTCCATAGCTAGCAATGAAATTCCCCGCATTTTATAGAACCCCGAAGTTTCGTTACCGCATTCACAAGTGTCTGCCACTTGTCCCTATCCTGAGGCACATCGATCCGGTCCATGGCCCCTCATGACACTTCCAATCTTAATATTATCCTCCCTTCTACTCCTGGGTCTTCCAAATAGCTTTTCCCCCCAGTTTTCCCCACCAAAACCTGTATTACCTCTCTTTTCACCCATACATTCTACACGTCCGCCAATCTCATTCTTCTAAATTTCAGCACCCAAATAATATTGGATGAGGAATACAGATTATTAAGCTCCTCATTATGTAGTTTTTCCACTTCCATGTCACCTCGTCACTCTTAGACCCAAATATTCTCCTCAACACCATATTCTCAAAAAACTTCAGCCTACGTTCCTCCGCCAATATAAACGACCAAGCTTCACACACCTTTTCTAAACAACAGGCCAAATTATATTTATGTATATTTGAATTTTTAAATATTTGATTAGTGTAGTGAAAGAAACAGATACTGCACCTAGTGACAGCAAGCATTCTGATCTTAATTTCATCGTTGATAGAATTTTGATTTATTAATTTTGTTCCCAAATATTTGAACTCTTCCACCCTGTCAAAAGAACTAACATCAGCCTTTATATTGTGACTTCGTCCTGAATCCTGATCTAGAGACTTGACCATTTACGTAGTGTTAAGAGCATTTATTTCTAGTCCATTCTAATTACTAGCAAACTACTACCAAAGCTTCTGATTTTTTCTTTATACCATGTACTCCTCCTCCCTGTATACTAACATCATCAGAATGAACCAAAGGCTGATGTGTACCATTTCATTTCAAGCCATACTGATTTACCTGGTCCCTCCTAATGGATTATTCTGAAGCATAGTTGAAAAGATATGGCGATAAAGCATCTCCTTATTTTAAAACAGTCCTTATAGGAAAAAACAGGGAAATGCTTGCCTACCCGGTCTATGCTACAGGTTTCATTGAGACACATTTTTATTAGCCACACCTGTTTCATGGGGATATCAAACTCAGTTATAATACTATAAAATACGTATTTATACTTGTCTAAAGTAGGAACTGAGACGTTTCTAAGACCCGCTTACATTCGGCCCTCCGTGTTTAAATTGTTAAGACGAATATTCTATCGAAATTACTCTTCGGCGAGCCTCTGTTCAGTCCTTCATTTTTGGACTTCCACTAAGCCGTTCTCAATCCCAGCACCTCTTCCCACTCCACCACATTTCGTCTGACACTTGTATCTCGTTTCTGCGTCTGTTTATATTCCTATACCCTTCCGCAATTTTGTAAATATTGGCTACAATTTTTATCATGGCTGACCTTCTGTTAGTCCAACGGAAAACCTAGACCCCAACTGCATGGATAGGAGATGTCTGAGATTTCTAAAAATTATGCTCCGAAAAATAAAATTTTTTAAATTTATATCTAGGATAAGGCAAATTTCCCGCACGCCTGTGTAAATTTATGATAGAATCTCACAGAATATTTTTATTGAAAAATATTTCAAACAAAATTTGCACAGAAAATCAAAACAAACATTTTAGATTCAATAATTTTTATGAAAATGTTAATATTTCTGAGAAAATATGGAGAAATTTGTAGAACTAAAGAGGATATAGCTAACAAAATATTACGGCGCATGCTCTTTGCATTTTCGATAAATAAGATTACAGATAAAAAATCAGAATATGTAGTAATTATGCTTTTCCATATAACAAGGTTAATCTAAAACCCGTACATTTTACGCTATACGTAAATTACTTACAACCTCCACATCCCCAAAGCAACACCCCGATCCAGAAACCTCACTGAACACATTCAATTCCACAATACCAATAACCACCCACATCAGCCTCTAGAAAATGACGGATTTATCTGTTGTCTGGAATTTTTCTTGATTGATTGAAACAGTACATGGGATAGACAGGTTGTTCTGTGTCGTCGGTAAACAAAAATCGACCTACACTGCGTAATATCGCAGAAGAACGAAGGTCTCCATCACTCCGCGGACGAAGCCCTCAATCTCTCACCAAAGTTATTGACATACTACAAAATAAACAAATATTTAAGGCATAAATTGGTGCAGTTTGGTAAGGTCTAAATGGTAGTGAGGTTGGCTTATTACATAGGGGTGAATCAAACAACACAGGAAATGTAAGTATAGTTTAACAGCGAGGAGCATTCGCATACCAATTTTTGCCGTGGGACACCATTGTTTATTACATATTTTGATTCAAGTTCCGTATTCTTGCCATGCTTTCCACCACGAAATAGGCAGGCTTAATATTATATTCTTATCTGCGGCCTGTGTGGATCTACCTAATTTTCCATATTAAATTTTGAACTGAAAGATGTTCGGAAAAAAACAATATGAAGTTGAATATTGTGCTTATATTTTCACTACAATTTTCTCTGTAACGTTTCCATTATAGGACGATATGAACTAAGTATTATCACATTCGTACGTGTGTCTTCATTAAAGCACGCGTTATTCTTCCAAGACTGTAATTAAACATGCATTTTCTCTGAAAATTTTCTAATAATACTGAAGTATAAAATTATACGAAAATCCGTAAAGTGGGTCGCGAGTTTATACAAGCCGACAAGCAGACGGAGAGATATGAAGAA
>Ga0123355_10007896_pt1 | contig 16029 bp, 14 predicted proteins | sample TergutEmb28metaG_3_FD_89872 | JGI IMG/M metagenome (GOLD analysis project Ga0123355, IMG submission 89872) | Embiratermes neotenicus P1 segment gut microbial communities from Petit-Saut dam, French Guiana - Emb289 P1 | ecosystem: Host-associated > Arthropoda: Insects > Digestive system > Gut ...
TCCTTTGTTTTTGGCTTAGACGAGCCAGACGGGATAGCAAAAGCCTGTGCTGAATCAATAGAATTTGGAACAATGTTAAATACAAGTATTGAGGAGGAGTTTTATGTCAGCAGCAACTAAACCTTATGAGGACAGGATGAAAAAGTCTGTAGATGCCCTAGTCAACGAGTTAGACTCAATAAGAGCCGGTAGGGCTAATCCAAAAGTGTTAGAGCGTATTATGGTAGATTACTATGGCACGCCAACACCAATTAACCAAGTAGGTAATATATCTGTACCAGAGGCAAGACTGCTTCAAATTCAACCCTATGATGCCTCAACTATAAAAAATGTTGAAAAAGCTATCCAAACATCAGATTTGGGGATTAATCCAACTAACGATGGTAAAGTAATACGCTTAGCCTTCCCAGAGCTTACAGAAGATCGTCGTAAAGCCCTTGCCAAAGATGTAAAAAAGAAGGGTGAAGATTCTAAGGTCGCAATGCGTAATATTCGCCGTGATGCTATGGATGAATTCAAAAAGCAGCAAAAGAAAAGTGAAATTACTGAAGATGATCTAAAGCTATTAGAAGATGAAGTGCAAAAACTTACAGATAAATATGTAAGTGAATTGGATAAGCTTGTAGAAGCAAAGAACAAAGAATTAATGACGGTGTAATGTATGTTAAAAATACCAGAGCATGTTGCATTTATTATGGACGGCAACAGACGTTGGGCTAAAAGGCGCGGCCTACCTGTCATTGCAGGTTACCGCGCCGGGGCTCAAACCCTGCGTAAGCTTGCTGTAGAAGCTGAAAAAATGGGTGTAAAGCATATTACTGTGTACGCGTTTAGTACAGAAAATTGGAACCGTCCAGAAAGTCAAGTAAGTGGACTTATGCGTTTGTTACGTGAGTATATTCAGCAATATATTGACGATTCAAAAAAGAATGATATGAGAATATCTGTGGTAGGCGATATTAGCCGTTTGGATGAAGATCTTCGTAAACAAATTTTAAAACTTACCGAGTTTACCGCTAAAAAACGTGGCTTACATGTACACATTGCCCTTAATTACGGAGGCAGAGACGAAATTGTACGAACAGCACGCAGACTTGCCACGCGAGTACGAGATGAAGCCATTTCCCCAGAGGCCATAGACGAGGCTTTTTTTGAGCAACACTTAGACACTGCAGGAATCCCAGATCCCGAGCTTATTATACGGACAAGCGGTGAGATGCGGTTAAGTAACTTTTTATTGTGGCAGGTAGCTTATTCAGAATTTTATATAACAGATATTTTTTGGCCAGATTTTACATCCAAAGAGCTAGTAAAAGCTTTTGAATGGTATGCTAATGTGGAGCGCCGCTTTGGCGCGCAAGTGTAAGGTGGGTAAAATGTGCAACGAGTAATAACCGGAATTTTAATTGCTATCCTGATTGTTGTCTTGCTTGTTTTGGGCGGATGGTGGTTGCGACTTGCCTTGTTGGCTGTTTCCTTAGTGGGCTTGTACGAGTTTTTTCGTGTGCTTTCTAAGAAAATTTCGCCCATACATTTTGCGGCATATTTATTTGCATCCATACATTTTTTGATAGTCATTGACCGCGGGCAGGGTTATGTTTTTTTAGCTATCGCAGTGTTTATGTTAGCAGTTATCATGCTTACAGTAATTTTTTATCAAAAAATTAATGTCAACGATTGCCTAGTGACTATTGGCGGCTTTTTTTATGTCCCGCTCTTGTTATCCTTCGTTTATATAGTAAGAGCGCAAGATTTGTTTATCGCTGGATTAATTTTTATCAGCGCATCTGCCTGTGATGTTTTTGCTTATCTAGTTGGGCGTAAATGGGGGAGACATAAGTTGACCGGCACTTCTAGCCCAGGTAAAAGCTGGGAAGGTTGCATTGGCGGTGTAGTAGGCGCGGCTTTGGTAGGCTTGTTTTATAGTTATGTAGTATTACGCTTTATGGGCGTGGGCCATCCAATATTAGCCTATGCTGTGATAATTGCTGCAGCTGGTGCAGTATTTTCTCAATTTGGAGATTTATTTGCTTCGGCCATTAAAAGATCTGTGGGAATAAAAGATTTTGGTAACTTACTTCCCGGGCATGGTGGAGTGCTGGATCGTTTCGACAGTATTTTAGTATCTGCCCCGGTGGTTTATATTGTGATGATAGGGATAGAATTATGGATATAGTAAGCTATTGGGACATATAATGTGAATAGTCACAAATCAAATTTTTTAGGGAGAATTTATGCCAATATTTCTAGCAATACTAGTTTTCGGGATAGTAGTACTGGTACACGAGTGGGGTCATTTTATAGCTGCGCGGCGTGCCGGTATTTTAGTTGAGGAATTCGCTATCGGTATGGGCCCCAAACTGTTGGGCATTCAGCGCGGAGAAACTTTGTACACTATACGCGCATTACCCATAGGTGGCTTTTGTAAACCCTATGGAGATGAGGCCGATGCACTGACTGGCCCAACAGAAGTTGATGAATCTTTGCGAGATAGAGCGTTTAACTCTAAAACTATCCCACAGAGGATGTCCGTAATGTTTGGCGGCTCGTTTATGAATTTTGTTTTGGCTTTTGTGTTGTTTTCGTTTTTAGCTTCAATCGCTGGCTTTAATACTACTACTGTAAGAGATGTGACTCCAAACACCCCTGCAGAGCAAAGTGGCCTTATAGCTGGCGACAGAATAGTTTCTATAAACGGCACAAGGATGTTTTTGTTTTCCGATTTACAGTTTGAAATATTTACTAGTCAAGGCACACCCATAGATGTAGGTTTTGTTAGAGATGGTGTACGACACTACACAACAATGCAAGCCGAAAGGGTAGGGGAAACTTATCTGATTGGAATTGCTCCTGTATTTAGAATTGGAATATTTTCCCAGCCGCAGGAAGGGTTTTATAGGGCCAGTGTAGGTGAAATTTTACATTTTGGAGCTATGAGCATATGGCACTATATTCGGACAATAACTGTGCTTATAGTGCGCTTGGTAACAGGTCAATTAAGCTTTGCGCTTTTAGCAGGGCCGATTGGCATAGTTAATATGATAGCAGGAAATTATAATGCTACAGTAGCAGCGGCGCAAGCAGCGGAGGTAAGCCTAGCAGTTACGGTGCTTTCTATAACATTAACTATGATGAATTTTGGCGCAATAATAAGCGCAAACCTTGGGGTAATGAACCTTCTGCCCCTACCAGCCCTAGATGGCGGACGTATAGTGTTTTTAACACTGGAAGCTATACGCCGCAAGCCTCTTTCTGTAGAAAAAGAAGGAATGGTACATTTGGCAGGCTTTGTACTTTTAATGATTTTGATGGTGGTCATCGCCTATCAGGATATAGTAAACTTATTTTCGTAAAATTTTGAGGAGGAATACAAATGATTGTAAACATGAGCGAGATGCTGAAAAAGGCTTTTGAGGGCAAGTACGCAGTTGGGCAGTTTAATATTAACAACTTAGAATGGACAAAAGCGGTGCTTTTAACAGCCGAGGAGCAAAAAAGCCCAGTAATTTTAGGAGTATCAGAGGGCGCAGCAAAGTATATGGGCGGTGTGAATACAGTAGCTGCAATGGTACGCGCAATGGATAAAGATTTGAAAATTACTGTGCCGGTGGCACTACATTTAGACCATGGCTCTTACCAAGGTTGCTTAGATTGTGTGGAAGCAGGATTTAGTAGCATAATGTTTGACGGCAGCCATTTTGAGTTGGACGAAAATATCCAAAAAACTACTGAGTTGGTAAAACTGGCTCATGATCGAGGCCTATCTATCGAAGCTGAAGTAGGCAGCATAGGCGGCGAAGAAGATGGTGTAGTAGGCACAGGAGAAATAGCTGATCCCGCAGCATGTAAACAAATAGCCGACTTAGGCGTAGATGCACTGGCAGCAGGTATAGGAAACATCCACGGTGTGTATCCTGATAATTGGAAAGGCTTAGCTTTTGATGCTTTAGAAGCCATTAGTAAGGCTATATCCGGATTGCCACTTGTACTGCACGGCGGCACAGGCATCCCAGAAGATATGATAAAAAAAGCGATCAGCCTAGGCATGGCTAAAATTAACGTTAATACAGAGTGCCAACTTTCCTTTGCCGCGGCTACTCGCGAATATATTGAAGCAGGTAAAGATAAAGAGGGCAAAGGCTTTGATCCAAGAAGCTTACTAGCCCCAGGTTTTAACGCTATCAAAGAAACTGTAAAAGAAAAAATGATCCTGTTCGGATCTGTAGGGAAGGCGTAATCTATGTTTTTTGATTTTTTATTTTTTGATTCAACTATTATTTTGATAATACCAACACTAATTTTGTCTTTGTATGCGCAATTTAAGGTGAAATCTACATTTAACAAGTACACCCAGGTAGCGGCACGTAGCGGCATGACAGGTGCGCAGGTGGCTTGGCAACTGCTTTCTGCATCTGGTATACGGGATGTAGAAGTTGAGCCAATTGCCGGTCATCTTACTGATCATTATGATCCAAGGGATAAAACAGTACGCTTGTCAGAGGCCGTTTATAACGAAACGTCACTTGCTGCTATAGGCGTTGCTGCCCACGAAGTAGGCCATGCGGTACAGCATAGTGAAGGATACACTCCTTTAGCAATGCGCAGTGGATTATTCCCAATAGTGAACATAGGCTCTCGTGCAGCTATGCCATTAATAATGATAGGCCTTTTTATCGCGTATTCCGAAGGCGGAATGGGGGGTATGCTTTTAAATATTGGCATAATTTTATTCGCCTTTACTGTGATTTTCCAATTAGTAACCCTTCCAGTAGAGTTTAACGCTTCCAGCAGAGCAATAGAATTGTTGGAAAGGGAACGTATTCTATCTTATGAAGAAACTGTCCCTGCCAAAAGCGTGTTAAACGCTGCGGCCTTAACTTATGTGGCGGCAGCCATAGCTTCTATTATGACTTTGATTAGATTTATATTGATTGCACGTAGGAGATAAATTAGCCAGTAAACAAGGGATGCATAGGCATCCCTTGTTTACTGGCTTTGAGAGCTTTTCACCAAAGTATCAAACTACTTTTTTAAACACAATTTTTTCATCGTCATAATCAACTATCAGTGCATCTCCTTCTTTAAACTCACCTTTAAGAAATGCCTCAGCAACCTCATCTTCAATTTTAGTTTGAATAACTCTAAGCAGCGGCCTTGCACCGTACGCAGGGTCGTAGCCAGCCTCTGCAATATAATCCATAGCCTCGGGTGTATACTCCAAATTTACGCCAATATTAAACTGTACTCGCTTAGCAGTCTCTTCCAAACGCATCAAAGAAATCTGACGCACATCATCTTTATCCAGTGGATGGAACACGATAATATCATCTACACGATTAAGAAATTCCGGTCTAAAAAGCTGTTTAACTTCATCCATTACAAGTTTTTTCATATCTTCGTAATTCTTACTTGCATCTACTTCTGAAACGAAGCCTAAACGTTTAGGATTAATTATAGAACGCGCTCCGGCGTTAGATGTCATTATGATCACTGTGTTTTTAAAATCAATTTTGCGACCCTGTGCATCAGTGACATGACCATCATCCAGCATTTGTAAAAGTATGTTGAATACATCAGGATGAGCCTTTTCAATTTCATCAAAAAGTACAACAGAATATGGCTTACGACGCACTTTCTCACTTAACTGCCCACCCTCATTATAGCCTACAAAACCTGGAGGAGCTCCAATCAGTTTAGATGTGGTGTGCCTCTCCATATACTCAGACATATCTATGCGGATAACAGCATTTTCATCTCCAAATAAAATTTCTGCCAAAGCTCTGCATAAAGAGGTTTTACCAACCCCTGTAGGCCCTAAAAACATAAACGAGCCTATTGGCCGTTTAGGATCTTTCAATCCAACACGCCCACGGCGAATAGCCTTAGATAAAGTGGAAACCGCTTGATTTTGGCTGATTATTTTCTTGTGTAAAACTTCTTCCATGTCTAGCAGGCGTTTTGTTTCCTCTTCTTGCAAGCTTCTTACTGGGATGCCTGTCCAACTTGCAACAACGTCGGCGATTTCTTCATCATCTACTAACAAATCATCTTTTGTATTTTTGCCGCGCCAATCTTCCTGCGCTTCTTGAAGCTGTGCCTTTAGTGCTTCTTGTTTTTGTTTTAATGCGCCGGCTTTTTCAAACTCTTCAGTTTTTATAGCTTCTTCTTTTTCTTTGTCTAAATCTGCAATTTGAGCGTTAAGTTCTTTGATATATGGCGGGGCAGTATACTGGCGTAGGCGTACCTTTGAAGATGCCTCGTCAAGTAAATCTATAGCTTTATCGGGCAAAAAGCGATCGGAAATATACCTGGTTGATAACCTTACCGCAGCACGGCAAGCTGAATCTGTTATTTTTACTCCGTGATGAGCCTCGTATTTATCTCGTATGCCCAGCAAAATTTCGATAGCTTTTTCCTCGCTAGGCTCATCTACCGAGACAGGTTGGAATCGACGTTCTAAAGCTGCGTCTTTTTCCACATATTTACGATACTCGTCAAGGGTAGTGGCACCTATAAGCTGTAGTTCTCCTCTGGCTAGGGCGGGTTTTAGGGTGTTTGCAGCGTCGATAGCTCCTTCTGCTCCACCTGCTCCAATTATTGTATGCAATTCGTCAATAAATAGGATGATATTCCCTTGAGCAGCTATTACTTCTTCCATTACTCGTTTAATTCGTTCTTCAAACTCACCTCTATATTTAGTGCCTGCTACCATGCCGGGCAAATCTATAGCAACCAAACGTTTATTAAGCAAAGTTTCAGGCACATCTCCATTTTGGATACGCTGAGCTAATCCCTCAGCAATGGCAGTTTTACCCACCCCAGGATCTCCCACCAAACAAGGATTATTCTTTGTACGACGGCTTAGGATTTGAATGACACGTTCAATCTCCTTATTACGTCCAACTATAGGATCAAAACTATTGGCTGTTTTGGTAAGATCGCGGCTAAACTTATCTAAAAACGGAGTAGTAGAGCGTTGCTTTTGGTTAAAAGCATTTTGTCCCATTGGTTGAGGGCCTGCACCTGGATTTGCCCCTGCTCCCAGCATACCCATAATTTCTTCGTACATTTTTTGTATGTCTACATTAAGGGAACTTAAAACACGTACAGCTATGCTATCGTGTTCCCGCATGAGGGCTATCAAGATGTGTTCTGTTCCAACATAATTTACGCCCATTCGTGTGGCCTCTTGATAGCTAAGCTCGAATATGCGCTTTGTTTTGGGCGTAAAATCTTTAGGATCTGTTGCAGTGCCTCCAGAATTTTGCGGTCCCATAGTCTCTTCTATTTGCTTTTCAATACTTTGACGAGACAGCCCCTGTTTCATAAGCGTTTTAGAAGCCACGCTATCGTCAACAGAGATAAGCCCTATTAGCAAATGTTCTGTTCCGACATAATCGTGTCCAAGTGTCGACGCTGCATGTCTTGCATTTTCTATAACTTGTCTAGCTTTTTCTGTAAATGGTCCTTGCATTATTTTTCACCTCCGAATGAATCTCTCAAATATTCTGCCCTCGCTACTGACAGACTGTTTTCGTCTAAATCTCCACCTGCAAGTCGTTTTAAGTGGCCGGGCTGAATTTCCATCATTATTTGATACAAACTTTTATTAGGTTTTGGCAAATCTAAGATTTGCGTGGCATAACCCAACTTAACTTCAGATAAAAGTGTCATAGCTTCTTTTACTGTAATTTTACGACTATGTGTTAATATGCCATAAGAGCGATATGCGTTGTTTTCTGCATCTAGCCTATGTGCCTCCAATGTTTTATTCCTTAAATCAAGCTCTTTTTCAACTACTTCCTTAGTAACGTTTTGCAGCCCCTGTATGATGTCACGTTCTGACTTGCCCAATGTCATTTGGTTAGAGATTTGATAAATCCCGCCCATAGAGCCAGAGCCTTCTCCATATATGCCGCGTATTGCAATGCCGCGCTTGCTTATTTCGGATAATAGATTTTTAAGTTGTCCTGTTTTTTCAAGCATGGGTAGATGTATCATAAAAGAAGCTCTCATACCCGTACCCACGTTGGTAGGGCAAGCTGTTAAATAGCCATAATCTCTGTTAAAAGCAAAATCAATAGATTCTTCTAATACATCATCAATTGCATTAGTCATCTCCCAAGATGCATTTATGTCGTCACCAGGGCTTACAGTTTGAATACGAATATGATCTTCTTCGTTTACCATAATACTTGCATTAAAATTGTCTTGCAGCAATAAGCCTCTGGGGACATTCCCCTTAGCAAACTCGCGGCTTATTATATGTTTTTCTTGGAACATGCTTAAGTCAATATGATTATAATCTGCTGGATTCATCTCTCTAAAGTGTGCAGGAGCGGCGGCAGCAGTTTCTTCTACTACATACTTCGCCTGCTCCACAGATATTTTAGCTCTAAATGGGTACTTTTTTATATTGCGAGCCAATCGTACTCTAGAAGATATTATAGGCCCCGTATCAGTTAGCAAATCGTGGTACCATACATTTGACATTATAACTCCTCCGATGCTTCTAGTTTGCGTATTTCATCTCGTAAGCGTGCGGCTTCTTCAAAATTTTCATTTTGAATGGCTTCGCTCATAAGTGCGCGCAACTGTGCTACATCCTTCGTTTGCATTATATCAAGACTATGTTTTTTGGGATGTTTGCCTTCATGCTTGTTGCTTGCTTGTACCCTCTTAATTATGGCGTTAAATTCTTCAGAAAATGCTCTATAACAATTTTCACAACCAAATCGGCCAGTAGATTTAAATACAGGATAGCTCATCCCACAAGTTACGCAGGGCTCGTAATTATGCTGCATTTCTTGTTGCCTTCCCGGCGATACAGATGATTTCATCGATACAAAAGGAGTTAGCTTATGTGCTATTTGCCCACCAAATAATGCATCAAGAGAAGCAACTGCTCCTATGCTTCCAGAGCAATCTTGACAAAGATTTAGGAATGTTTTATTGCCGTTTACATTTTTTTCTATATGGACATTAGCTGGTTTAGTTTTACATTTTTCACATAACATAATTTACTTCATGCCTCCTTCGTCGGCTTAACTAAAGGTTGGCATGAAAAATTCCCAAGCGCATTTTTCATACTGTCCCCCCCTCTTTCTAAATAATATATATGTTCCCCCGAAGGGTTAATTTTCAAACATCATATGTTCCATAAACAAATCGTTAAATAGTGGATGAACTGACAAATTGATTTCTTTTGCTTTTGCAGTTAACTTTATAAGTTTTTCAAAGGCAGTTTCATCCGAGATTGCTCTAACACAGCCCATTAATGCACTGTTGCCTACTGCTTGTATTTCTATATTTTTAGGTAGTATTCCTAAAATTAAAGCACTATCTAAATTTAAATTATGACCAAATCCTCCTGCAAGATACAGTTTTTTTGGTTTGTTCTCACATTCATCTAACAAAACTTCTATACCTGCACGAACGGCAGATTTTGCTAATTGTAATTCTCGTATATCTTTTTGTGTAAAAATAATACCCGGTGCTATTACGATATCTTCGTCTAATCCACCGGCTTCATCTATTATGCCATGCTTCACTAGTTGGGCGACTATATCTAAAATGCCAGAGCCACATATGCCTATGGGACTTGCAGCGCCTATAGTTTCATATTTAAATACATTTTTCTTGTATGTTGCTTTAAATATTGCGCCAGGGATGCTCCCAACCCCGCAGGACATATTACCAGCCTCAAATGCCGGGCCTGCGGCAGTAGCAGTCCCTATCAGTTGACCTTCAGAAAAAAACGCTACCTCTCCATTTGTGCCCAAATCTACTAAAAGATATGATTCGCTGATGGAGTTGCAATATAGAATTCCCGCGGCTACATCCGCTCCTACATAGGTAGAAATTCCAGGTAACAGTGTAACATCACAGTTAAGTAAATTTGATCTAAAAATTTGATTAAATGTTTGTTGCTGCACAGTTATAAATTCAGGGGTAAAAGGATATTGTCCCAAGGAATGCAATTCCATATTCATCAGAATATGCAGCATTGTTGTATTACCGGTTACATACATTTTGCGAATATCTGAAACGTTGCAAGTCTTGCAAATATACGAAACACCTCGCAAAATATCATCTATCACAAAACGATTGAGAATATTTAATTTACCGTCATTAGCCGCTTTAATTCGTGAAATTACATCCGCTCCTAAAGCACGCTGGCTATTCACTAGTCCATGGCTAAAAACGGGCTTACCACTTTCTAAATCCACCAATGCAAAGGCGATGGTGGTTGTGCCTATGTCTATTGAAAGACCCAATGGGGCATTTTTAGTAAAATCAGAAGTTTCAGCTGTTAAAACAGTAAAATCTGCTGAGTGGCCTATTACTATGTCTGCACCAGTTACATCCTGCGTTTGGCAAGCAAGGCATGGTATGCCGTTTACTTGCACCAAACATTTACCACAAGCGCCTGTGCCACCGCATGGGGCATCTATGTATTTTCCTGCATATTGTAAAGCTTCTAATACTGTTTTGCCCATACTATATCAACACTTTCTATTATGTGTTATTATTATTCTAGGAGGTACTTTTTAATGAAAACACTCGGAATAATAGTAGAATACAATCCTTTCCACTTTGGACACGCTAGACATCTTGCTAATGCCAAAAAAATCTGCAAATGTGATAGAGTAGTAGCGGTAATGAGCGGAAATTTTGTTCAAAGGGGCGAACCAGCTATTTGCGATAAATGGCGGCGCACCAAAATGGCATTAGAAGCTGGGGTGGATTTAGTTATCGAACTACCATTATACTACGCCACCGGATCAGCGGGTTACTTTGCAAAAGGTGCGGTGGGATTGTTAAAAAAATCAGGAATTATAGACTGCATGTGTTTTGGTAGCGAATGGGCAGATATAGAGGCCATTACAAACTGTGCCAAAGCGGTCTCTTACGAAGATGAGGCCTTTAAGGTTCGTCTACAAGCAAATTTGCGCCTAGGAATGTCTTATCCATCAGCAAGGGCAAAAGCATCTGAAACTATTTTGCCAGAGACAGCCAACAATGTTTTAGGCGTAGAATATATCAAATCTTTGATGGAACTAAACTCAAAAATCGTGCCATACACAGTGCCACGCTCACCCATATCTGCAAAGGACATTAGGGCCGTGCTTAAAGATTACGATTTTAATTTGTCAGACTTAGATAATCTAAGCTCAATTTTTCACTATATATTACGAACACATGAAGACTTATCAGACTTCGTAGATGTGTCTGAAGATTTGGCAAATCGCTTAAAGCAATTATCTAGGGGCAATATTCCGATATCAAAAATCATAGTAGTTGCTAAGACAAAAAATTACACTTATTTACGCTTACAGCGTGCAGTGCTTCATATGATATTAGGCATAACAAAAAGTAATTTATCAGAATATGAATCTGCTGGTGGAGCGCAGTACATCCGTGTACTAGGATTTCATAAAAGTCAGGCAGAATTGCTGAAACTTTTAAAAACCCACGCTACTTTGCCTATTGTCACTAATCTTAAAAACGCTAGTTTAGGAGGTACAGCAGCTAAAATGCTAAAAGAAGAGCTACGTTCTACTGGCGTGTATTCTCTTGCTTTTTCGCATAACACATATTTTAACGAGCATCAAATGCCGATGTGTATCGTGTAAAATATTCAATATAGTGCTTTTGTCAGAATCATCCCTTGTTTTGAAAACAGCGTAATGTAGGGGCGGCAACCTGTCGCCCGCAAGTATGTCGATTAGCCCGCGGGCGGCAGGTTGCCGCCCCTACATTTACATCATATAAAATTTTCTACTACATCATACCCATGCCGCCACCCATACCGCCGCCTGGAGGCATTGGAGGTTCTGGCTCTTTAATATCTGTAACAACAGCTTCTGTTGTAAGAAGAGTAGAAGCAACGCTAGTAGCATGTTGTAAAGCAGAACGTGTCACCTTGGTAGGATCAATAATACCGGCATCTATCATGTTTACAAATTCTTCTGTAAGAACGTTGAAACCAATACCGCTTTCAGCTTCTTTTAACTTATTAACAATAACAGAACCTTCAAGCCCGGCGTTATCAACAATTTGACGTACAGGAGATTCAAGGGCTTTAAGAATTATAGATGCACCTGTGCGCTCGTCGCTTTCTAACTTATCGAAAACAGCTTGCACATTTTTAGACGCATGAATGTATGCACAGCCACCGCCATAAATAATACCTTCTTCAACTGCAGCGCGTGTTGCTGCAAGCGCATCTTCCATACGAAGTTTTTTCTCTTTAAGTTCTGTTTCCGTAGCTGCACCAACTTTAATTACAGCTACACCGCCTGCAAGCTTTGCAAGACGTTCTTGTAATTTTTCTTTATCAAACTCAGAAGTTGTTTCTTCAATTTGAGATCTTATTTGACCTACGCGGCTACTGATTTCTTCTTTAGAGCCTGCGCCGTCAATAACGATGGTGTTTTCTTTTTCTACTTTAATAGTTTTAGCACGGCCTAATGATTCTAAAGTAACATCTTTAAGTTCTAAGCCAAGCTCAGATGAAACAACTTGTCCACCTGTTAAAATAGCGATATCTTCAAGCATTGCTTTACGTCTGTCACCAAAGCCCGGTGCTTTAACAGCTACACAATTGAAAGTTCCGCGTAATTTGTAAACCACCAAAGTAGTAAGCGCTTCGCCTTCAACATCTTCTGCGATAATCAGCAACTTAGCACCTGTTTGTACAACCTGCTCTAAGACAGGAAGCAAATCTTGTACGTTAGATATTTTTTTGTCTGTGATTAAAATGTATGGATCATCAAGTTGAGCCACCATCTTTTCCATATCTGTTGCCATGTATGCAGAAACGTAGCCACGGTCAAATTGCATACCTTCAACTAAATCTAACTCTGTGTACATAGTTTTAGACTCTTCTACAGTGATAACGCCATCGCTGGAAACTTTGTCCATTGCATCTGCAACCATATCTCCAACTTCTTCGTTGCCTGCAGAAATTGCCGCTACTTTAGCAATGTGATTTTTACCGTCTACAGCTTGGCTCATGCCTTTGATAGCTTCTACTGCAGCTTCTGTAGCTTTGTGCATACCGTTACGTAGGATGATAGGGTTTGCACCGGCAGCAATATTTTTAAGGCCTTCTTGTACCATAGCCTGTGCCAATACGATAGCAGTTGTTGTGCCATCACCGGCTACATCGTTCGTTTTTGTTGCAACCTCTTTAAGAAGTTGTGCGCCCATGTTTTCAAATGGATCTTCTAATTCAATTTCTTTTGCAATTGTTACTCCGTCATTTGTTATAAGCGGAGTACCATATTTTTTATCTAACACAACATTGCGGCCTTTTGGGCCTATAGTAACATTCACTGTGTTAGCCAGCTTATTTACGCCAACTTCTAAGGCTGTACGTGCATCTGTTGAATAATTAATTTGTTTTGCCATGTCTCTCACCCTTTCTTATTCTACTACTGCTAAAATATCGCTTTGTTTTACAATGATAAACTCATCTGTTCCAAGTTTAACCTCGGTACCTGCGTATTTAGAATAAATAACCTTATCGCCAACTTTAACTTCCATTTTAATTTCTTTTCCGTCTACAACTCCGCCAGGGCCTACGGCTACTACTTCTGCCTGTTGCGGCTTTTCTTGAGATTGTGTTGGCAATACTATGCCAGATTGTGTAGTTTCTTCTGCCTCTAGTTGCTTAATTACAACTCTGTCGCATAAAGGTTTTAATTTCATAGTTACCTCCTTGTGGTATAATTTTCTTTTGCTAGCACTCGCCTTTAACGAGTGCTAATTACAGATTTTAGTTTAGTTGTTGAAGCTGTTATATGCAAACGTTATAAACATCTATTTTTAAGCGGAATGCTTCATAGGAATATTTCCTTAGAATTATTCTCAATAAATCTTTAAAATAGTCTTATTTTCAAATATTTGCTAGTTAATTCATGTTTAACTTGCGAAGCATCTCAAAAAAGTATATAGTTATGCTGAAGAAAAGGGGGTTCCTAATTGTTATGAAGCTAAATCTTAAAAGCATACAAAATCCTGAAAATTGGCCAGGATATATGCTGCCTAAATTTGATGTTCCTTCAATGGTAGAGCGTACAAAAAAAGAGCCAATATGGTTACATATGGGAGCAGGCAATATCTTTCGTATCTTCCCTGCAGCAATGCAGCAGGAGTTACTAAACACAGGGCTTGCAGACAGGGGAATAACCGTATGCGAATGCTATGATGAAGAAATCATCCCAACAGTATTTGAGCCTTATGATAACTTAAGCTTAGCAGTTAGCCTGAAAGCTGATGGAGATATGGAGAAAACAGTAATTGCAAGCATAGCCGAGGCTGTTTCAGAAAAAGAACGCCTGTTAGAAGTATTTTCTGCGCCAAGCCTGCAAATGATAAGCTTTACTATAACCGAAAAAGGTTACGCTGGATCAATTATGGATATAGTAGCCGGAGGTCTGCTAGCGCGTCATAAAGCTGGTGCTTTTCCACTTACACTGCTTTCAATGGATAATTGCGCCCAAAATGGCGATGTGCTTAAAAAAGCAGTAAAATCCGCTGCAAACCCAAGCATCCACAGTTATATCGAAAGTTTGTCCTTCCCTTGGTCTATGATAGACAAAATAACCCCTCGCCCATCTCAGAAGATATCAGATAAGTTGAAAGCCGAAGGATATGAAGATACTGAAATTATCACAACATCTAAAGGCACATGGATATCTTCTTTTGTGATAGGTGAGGAATGCCAATATCTAGTGGTGGAAGATACTTTCCCTAATGGTCGCCCCCTATTAGAAAAAGCCGGCCTGATCTTCGCTGACAGAGATACTGTTAGCAAAACTGAAAAAATGAAAGTCGGTACCTGCTTAAATCCTTTACACACGGCACTCGCAATTTCTGGTTGCTTATTAAATTATAAAACCATATGGGAATGCATGCAGAATCAGCATTTGAAAGCTTTTATCAAAAGTATCGCTGAGGAAGGTTTGCCCGTAGTATCTGACCCAAAAGTGATAAACCCAGAAGACTTTTTACAAGATGTATTAGAAAAACGCCTGCAAAATCCATTCTTAGGAGATACTCCCCAGCGCATAGCGACAGATACATCTCAAAAAATACCAATGCGATTTGGAGAAACATTAAAACTGCGTAAAAAAGCCGGATTACCAGAAGAGGAATTAAAAGCCATACCATTCTTTTTTGCCCTATGGTTGCACTATCTTAAAGGCGAGGTAGAGCCAGATCCTCGTGCCAAAGAATTAATAGCAAAATCTGCGTCCGAAATATTAAGTGATACATCAATTTTTGGAATAGATCTAACAAAAAGCATTATAGGTGAAAAGATTCAAAAATATTTGAGCGAATTATCAGAAAATTCCGTAAAATCTGTTATAGAAAAGTATTGGTAATAGCTTGCTAAAACATCTATTATTCTGTATCATGTATTAGTGATAACATTCTGCAAGGAAGGAAGATTATGGATCCTGACAGTTTATTTAGCTTAATTATGATCATTTTGATGGTTGCACTTGGAGTGTATTTCTCAGCAACCGAGACGGCTTTTTCTGCTTTAAATCGGATTCGTATCAAAACCATGGCAGATGAGGGCTCTAAACGGGCCACTCTTGTATTGCGCTTGCATGACGATTTTGACAAGTTGCTATCCACAATACTAATACTCAACAATTTAGTGACGCTTATTGCTGCTGCTATTTCTACAATGCTATTTGTGCGTCATTTTGGTGATATTGGTGCAACCATGTCTACCATAATACTTACTGTAGTGATAATTTTGATTGGGGATATCACTCCAAAAAGCTTAGCAAAAGAATCACCAGAAAAGTACGCCCTAGTTACAGCTCCCCTCTTATATGTTTGTATGGTCTTGCTTACGCCCGTCAATTTTCTATTTATGAAGTGGAAGATTATGCTTAGATTCATTTTTAGAACTTCTCCTGAAGAGGATAGAATGACAGAGGAAGAGTTGTATTCAGTTGTTGAAGTTGCTCAAAACGATGGGGTTATAGATGAAGAAGGCCGCCA
>Ga0123355_10007897_pt1 | contig 16029 bp, 9 predicted proteins | sample TergutEmb28metaG_3_FD_89872 | JGI IMG/M metagenome (GOLD analysis project Ga0123355, IMG submission 89872) | Embiratermes neotenicus P1 segment gut microbial communities from Petit-Saut dam, French Guiana - Emb289 P1 | ecosystem: Host-associated > Arthropoda: Insects > Digestive system > Gut ...
CCCCTACACCTCACCACACTACTCCAGTACAATTCCCCTACACCTCACCACACTACTCCAGTACAATTCCCCTACACCTCACCACACTACTCCAGTACAATTCCCCTACACCTCACCACACTATTCCAGTACAATTCCCCTACACCTCACCACACTACTCCAGTACAATTCCTTACTACGCGTTTTTGTGCATTGTGCAAGAAGGAAATAAGTTTTCTAAAATGCGGCAATAATAATAATAACAATAATAACTGGGCACTGCGCACTTACTACGGAGAATGTTAATGTAAATCAAGACATATTTCACGGGCAAAATAACATTACATGTGTCACATATCGCAGATACAGAACAGCCGCAACACTGTCTACCCTAGAAACATGGTTTGTTTCAGATATGATAGTAAATACCCTACATAAAGGTGGTAACAAGGATAATGATAATATTTGACACGAAATAACATTACAGGTAGCATAAGGCCTAAATACAGAATAGTTGCAATATTATATACCCTGCAAACCTGCTTTCTTTCAGGTATGCAATTGTAAATGCCCTGCATAAAGGTATAATGAACAATAATATTAATAATAATAATAGTGTCAGTGATAATTACCCTTGTAATGTTACTTCAAAACAGAAATTAGTAATTAATTTCCCTTGCCTTCATAAAATGTACGGATATTTAAATATTAGTCTAGAATAAAGAGTTACGAAGAACGCACTTGGAAGTTTTCGGAATATCTCGATCCTGAGACCCTTCAACAATGACATACCTTCTGTTACATTACTTGCCATCAGTTGTAAGCTAATATTCCCTTACAAATAAGAATCTTGTGCAATCCAACTGACACTCACAACAAATAACCGAAAGCCATATTACCAGTCAGTCATTTCGTTACAATTATCATCTCCTTCAGAGAGAGAGAGAGGGAGAGGGAGATAGACAGGTAGACAGGCTGACATACAGGGGGATGAGGGTCGGAGGACAGTGAAAGACCAAGCAACTGAACTTTACGGAAAAGATTATTCTGTTTCGAATAACCCGACTATGATGCCAAAAAAAAAACTCGTTTTTTTTCTTGAATGATGCAACTGATTCCAAATCCATGCCGAAACAAATGCTATTTGCGGCTGAAATGAAGGGATTCTGACCATCGTATTAATGATGTCGTGTCTTAAATACAGCCCTTTCAAGGGCTGTATTTAAGACATTCACGTTTTGTATAAGAAGCAAAGACCGTGTGAATTATACACATTTTGCCAACATGTTTTTTCTACCGCCAAGCACATTCGAAAATGAAACCTTCAACTCTTAATGCCTACTTCCTCCGCACTTTTATTTTTCCAGTGCTACACGTTAATATTGAAAAGTGTGTTGTGTGGTTGAGGAGAGGGGGGTGTATAGGTTCTTGCTGGGGAAACCGGAGGGAAGGAGACCACTGGGGAGACCTAGGCATAGATGGGTGGATAATTTTAGGATGGATCTCCAGGAGGTGGGATGTGGGTATATGGACTGGATTGGGCTGGCTCAGGATAGAGACAAGTGGCGGACGCTTGTGAGTGCGGTAATGAACTTTCGGGTTCCGTGAAATGCGGGGAATTTCTTGACTAGCTGCAAACCAGTTGGCTTCTCAAGAAGGACTCTGCAACATGGAGTGAGTAAGTAAGTAAATAAGAAAGTAAGTTGGAATAATGAAACGGCACAGATTAAAAAGCATTCATAAGGAAAGGGCACGTGAAGGGACGAAATTAACATTCAAGCTGGCGTATCTCATTTTCACGTCTACTATTTGTCTCCTACACGTTTGTCTACTTATCTAACCCTTTACGCATTAAACAGACGTTTATGACCGAAAAATCGGGTTATCGTAAGAAACAACACACAGAAATGCACACATAAAACAACAGCCTGAGTGGTACTTGAACCCCAGACCTCACGATCGTGAAGGTCCCTCAAGTACCTACCACTTCCAAGGCAAGGGAAGAAAGCTAACAGCAAGACTTGAAACTGTGTATTATTCATACTGTGCACCGTGCTTGCAGTGGATCGTGTATGTCAATACACACAGATAACAGAATTAAAATTATACCAAATGCTGTGCTTTTCTGCACGTCTCGGCCATAAATCGCCATATTCAGGCATTTAAGAAAAAGGTGTATATATTATCAAACACTAATCTCTTATGTACAATATTACTACAAATATATTGTTCTCTTATGTAAATACTAATATATATCATTTAATATTGTACATAAGAGATTAATTTACTGGAAACATGTAACGCATCACTAGTATGTAAAACGGCTTTTTCCGTCGTCTTAACAACACATACACCACACGATACAAACACACGATGTTTCGAAAGGTACTGCTTTCTTCTTCACAAGAGGAAGAAAGCAGTAGCCTTCGAAAGGTTAGGGAGAAAGCAGTAGATTTCGGAACGTCATGTATATAATGTGGTGTATGTAGTGTGGTGTATGTATTGTGGTGTATGTAGTACGGTGTATATAATGTGGTGTATATAGTGTGGTGGATGTAGTGTGGTGTATATAATGTGGTGTATGTAGTGCGGTGTATTTAGTGTGGTGTATGTAGTGTGTTGTATGTAGTATGGTGTATATAATGTGGTGTATGTAGTGCGGTGTATTTAGTGTGGTGTATGTAGTGTGTTGTATGTAGTATGGTGTATATAATGTGGTTATGTAGTGTGGTGTATATAGTGTGGTGTATGTACTGTGGTATATATAGTGTGGTGTATGTGGTGTGGTGTATGTAGTGTGGTGTATATAGTGTGTTGTATGTAGTATGGTATATATAATGTGGTTATGTAGTGTGGTGTATATAGTGTGGTGTATGTACTGTGGTATATATAGTGTGGTGTATGTGGTGTGGTGTATGTAGTGTGGTGTATATAGTGTGGTGTATGAAGTGTGGTGTATATAGTGTGTTGTATGTAGTATGGTGTATATAATGTGGTTATGTAGTGTGGTGTATATAGTGTGGTGTATGTACTGTGGTATATATAGTGTGGTGTAGGTGGTGTGGTGTATGTAGTGTGGTGTATTTAGTGTGGTGTATGTAGTGTGGTGTGTATAATGTGGTGTATGTAGTGTGGTGTATATAGTGTGTTGTATGTAGTGTGGTGTATGTGTTTTTTAAGACGATGGAAAAGGAAAAGGCTACACTAATGTTGTGTTACAAGTTGCTCCTTGGTCAAGAAATTCTTTTGTAATTGGTAAATGTACTTCTTGGCACTTAAATCCCTGAAGGTGTACATAATCTCAGTTCTCTTAAGTGCACGTGTCGGTATATACAGTTGATCAATAGCAATATTTCAATAGGATACATATGCAATTTAAAAACATGCAACGAAAAATCTTACCGGCTGCAGCCATGTCTTGCAGTGTAGACATAGGTTTAACTGTACCTGCTACAACACTTCACAGACACAACGCAGGCACTGCCACAGAACCAATCCTTCCGAAAGATGAAACCAAACTAACAACCTTGTTTGCTGCCGAGTCTACCTGTACCAGCAGCACCACAGCGTCTCCATGCCTAGCAAGTGTTTCTTTCTGTGTCCGTCTGTCTGTGCCATACACATGACAGCAAGGTAGCTAGCCAGTGACCACAACATATTTCCACTGCTTTCTCCTGCAGGCTATTACTTTACTGCCCACAACTTTTACGTGGCTGAAAGCTCTCTATACATAAATTGTATTCACCGCTTTTCTACTCTATATCTCTTCTCTTACGTTCCTTCTATCAGTGTCAAGGAAAACATTAAAGAAATGTCTTTATTCTCAGTGATGAAATTGCCTAAAAGACATCCACTGCTAGCTAAGCTGCCCTACCAATTCCCTCAGACATACATATTTGGACACTTGAAGAGTTGACTGTTGGTACTACAATGCCATCGCAAAGCCTCAAAATTGTTATTTCTTTATTTATTTGTTTTAAGTGTTAATAAAGGATGCTGTCTACTGAAAATAAGATTACACGGTGTGTTTGTGTTGAATGGATGAAAACGGGGATTGTTGGAGTGCCACAGTTGGAGTGAAAATGATGGAGTGATACCGATGGAGTGACACTGATGGAGTGACACTGTTGGAGTGACAATTTTGGAGTGACACTGTTGGAGTGATACTGCTTGAATTATACTGTTGAAGTGATACAGATGGAGTGACACAGTTCGTGTAACACTGTATGAGTGACAATGTTCGAGTGATACTGTTGGAGTGATAATGTTGGAATGATACTGATGGAGTGATAATGTAGGAGTGACAATGTTGGAGTGATAATGTTGGAGTGATACTGTTGGAGTGATACTGATGGAGTGACACTGTTGGAGTGACAAAGTTGGAGTGATATTGTAGGAGTGACACTGTTGGAGTGATACTGATGGAGTGACACTGTTAGAGTGACACTGATGGAATGATACTGATGGAGTGACACTGTTGGAGTGATACTGTTGGAGTGATACTGTTGGAGTGACAATGTTGGAGTGACACTGTTGGAGTGATACTGATGGAGTGACACTGATGCAGTGAAACTGATGGAGTGATACTGTTGGAATGATACTGTTGAAGTGACACTTTTGGAGTGATACTGATGGAGTGACACTTTTGGAGTGATAATGTGGGAGTGACACTGTTGGAAGGATACTGATGGAGTGATAACGATGGAGTGACACTGTTGGATTGCCACTTTTGAAGTGACACTGTTGGAGTGACACTGTTGGAGTGACATTGTTGGAGTGACGCTGTTGGAGTGACGCTGTTGGAGTGACGCTGTTAGGGTGATACTGATAGAGTGACACTGATGTAATGACACTGAGTGATAATGTTGGAATGATAATGTTGGAGTGACACTCTTGGAGTGATACTGATGGAGTGACACTGTTTGTGTGACACTGTTGGAGTGACACTGTTGGAGTGACATTGTTGGAGTGAAACTGTTGGAGTGATACTGATGGAGTGACACTGTTGGAGTGACACTGTTGGAGTGATATTGTTGGAGTGATAATGTTGTAGTGATACTGATGGAGTGACACTGTTGGAGTGACACTGTTGGAGTGACACTGTTGGAGTGACATTGTTGGAGTGAAACTGATGGAGTGATAATGATGGAGTGATGCTGATGGAGTGACATTGTTGAGTGACACTGTTGGAGTGATATTGTTGGAGTGATACTGATGGAGTGACACTGTAGGAGTGACATTGTAGGAGTGGCATTGTAGGAGTGACACTGTTGGAGTGATAGTGGTGGAGTGATACTGATGGAGTGACACTGTTGGAGTGATACTGTTGGAGTGATACTGATGGAGTGACACTGTTGGAGTGATGCTGATGGAGTGACATTGTTGAATGACACTGTTGGAGTGATAGTGTTGGAGTGATACTGATGGAGTGACACTGTAGGAGTGACATTGTAGGAGTGACATTGTTGGAGTGATATTGGTGGAGTGATACTGATGGAGTGACACTGTTGGAGTGATACTGTTGGAGTGATACTGATGGAGTGACACTGTTGGAGTGACAATGTTGGAGTGATAATAATGGAGAGACACTGTTGGAGTGATACGGATGGAGTGATACTGTTGGAGTGACACTGTTGGAGTGATAATGATGAAATGACACTGTTTGAGTGACACTGTTGGAGTGACACTGTAGGTGTGATACTGATGGAGTGACAATGGTATAGTGACACTGTTGAAGTAATACTGTTGGAGTGATACTGATGGAGTGACACAGTTGGAGTGATACTGATGGAGTGACACTGTTGGAGTGCCAATGTTGGAGGGAAATTGTTGGAGTGATGATGATGAAGTGACAATATTGGAGTGATACTGAAGGATTGACACTGTTGGAGGGACATTGTTGGAGTTACACTGTTGGAGTGATACTGTTGGAATGATACGGATGCAGTGACACTGTTTGAGTGACACTGTTGGGGTGATAATGATAGAGTGATACTTTTTGAGTGACAATATTGGAGCGATACTGTTGGACTTATAATGATGGAGTGACACTGTTGGAGTGACATTGTTGGAGTGATACAGTTGGAGTGGTATGATGGAGTGACACTGTTGGAGTGATACTGATGGAGTAACACTCTTGGAGTGACACTGTTGGAGTGACACTGTTGGAGTGATACTGATGGAGTGATAATGATGGAGTGATATTGATGGAGTGACATTGTTGGAGTGACACTGTTGGAGTGATAGTGTTGGAGTGATACTGATGCAGTGAAACTGTTGGAGTGATACTGTTGGAGTGATACCGATGGAGTTACACTGTAGGAGTGACATTGTAGGAGTGACACTGTAGGAGTGACAATGTTGGAGTCATAGTGGTGGAGTGATAGTGATGGAGTGACACTGTTCGTGTGATACTGTTGGAGAGATACTGATGGAGTGACACTGTTGCAGTGACACTTTTGGAGTGATACTGACGGAGTGACACTGTTGGAGTGATAATGATGGAGAGACACTGTTGGAGTGATACCGATGGAGTGGTACTGTTGGAGTGACACTGTTTGAGTGACACTGTTGGAGTGATACTGATGGAGTGACACTGTTTGAGTGACACTGTTGGAGTGATACTGATGGAGTGACACTGTTTGAGTGACACTGATGGAGTGACACCGTAGGAGTGATAATGATGGAGTGACAATGATATAGACACAGTGTTGGTGTGATACTGTTGGAGTGACACTTTTGGAGTGATACTGACGGAGTGACACTGTTGGAGTGCAAATGTTGGAGTGAAATTGTTGGAGAGATAATGATGGAGTGACAATGTTGGAGTGATACTAACGGATTGACACTGTTGGAGGGACATTGTTGCAGTTACATTGTTGGAGTGATACTGTTGGAATGATACTGATGGAGTGACACTGTTTGAGTGACACTGTTGGGGTGATACTGTTGAAGTGACAATGTTTGTGTGATACTGTTGGAGTAATACTTTTGGAGTGATATTGATGGTGTGATACTGTTGGAGTGATATTCTTGGGGTGATACTGATGGAGTGACACTGTTGGAGTGCCACTGTTTGAGTGATGCTGTTGGAATGATAATGATGGAGTGAAAATATTGGAGTGATACTGATGGGGTGACATTGCTGGAGTGACATTGTTGGAGTTACAGTTTTGGAGTGATAATGTTGGAATGATACTGATGGAGTGACACTATTTGAGTGACACTGTTGGGGTGATACTGATAGAGTGATACTGTTTGAGTGACACTTTTGGAGTGACACTTTTGGAGTGACACTTTTGGAGTGATACTAATGGAGTGACACTGTTGGAGTGAGATTGTTGGAGTGACACTGTTGGAGTGGTACTGATGGGGCGACACTTTTGGAGTGATACTGTTGGACTGATACTGATGGAATGTCACTGTTGGAGTGATACTGTTGGAATGACACTGTTGGAGTGAAACTGTTGGAGTGATTCTGTTGGAGTGATACTGATGGTGTGACACTGTGTGAGTGACTTTGTTGGAATGATACTGATACAGTGACACTGTGTGAGTGACACTGTTGGAGTGATACTGATGGAATTACACTGTTGGAGAGACACTGTTGGACTGATACTGATGGAGTGACACTTTTGGAGTGACACTGTTTGAGTGACATTGTTGAAGTGATACTGTTGAGGTGATTCTGATGTAGTGACACTGTTAGAGTGACACTGATGGAGTGATACTGAGAGAGTAATACTCTTTGAGTGACACTGTTGGGGTGACACTGTTGGAGTGATATTGATAGAGTGACACTGCTGGAGAGACACTGCTGGAGTGATACTATTTTAGTGGTACTGATGGAGTGACACTTTTGGAGTGATAGTGATGGAGTGACACTGTTGGATTGACACTGTTGGAGTGATACTGTTGGAGTGATTCTGAGGGAGTGACACTGTTGGAGTGATACTGTTTGAGTGACACTGTTGGAGTCAATCTGTTTGTTTGATACTGATGGAGTGACACAGATGGAGTGACATTGTTGGAGTGATAGTGATCGAGTGACACTGTTGGAGTGACACAGTTGTAGTGAAAATGTTGTAGTTATACTTCTGGAGTGATACTTACGGAGTGACACTGTTGGATTGACACTGTTGGAGTGATACTGATTGAGTGACACTTTTGGAGTGACAATGTTGGAGTGATATTTTTTGAGTGACACTGTTGGAATGACACTGTTGGATTGATACTGTAGGCGTGATACTGATAGAGTGACACATTTGGAGTGACCCTTCTGGAGTGATACTGATGAAGTGACACTGTTTGAATGACACTGTTGGAGTGATACTGATGGAGTGACACTATTGGAGTGACACTGTTAGAGTGATACTGATGGAGTGACACTGTTGGTGTGATACTGACGGAGTGACACTTTTGGATTGACACTGTTGAAGAGATACTGATGGAGTGACACTGTTGGAGTGATACTGATGGGGTGACACAGTTGTGGTGGCACAGTTTAAGTGACACTGTTGGAGTGATACTGTTTGAGTGATATTGATGAAGTGACACTGTTGGAATGAAACTGTTGGGGTGACACTGTTCGAGTGAAACTGTTGCAATAAAACTGATGGGGTGACACTGTTGGTGTGAGAGTGTTGGATTGACATTGTTGGAGTGATAGTGGTGGAGTGACACGGTTGGTGTGACTGTTGGAGTGACAATGTTGGGGTGATACTGATGGAGTGACACTTTTGGAGTGATATTGTTGGAGTGACACTGTTCGAGTGAAACTGTTGCAATAAAACTGATGGGGTGACACTGTTGGTGTGACAGTGTTGGATTGACATTGTTGGAGTGATAGTGGTGGAGTGACACGTTTGGTGTGACTGTTGGAGTGACAATGTTGGGGTGATACTGATGGAGTGACACTTTTGGAGTGATATTGTTGGAGTGACATCGTTGGAGTGATACAGATGGAATGATAATGGAGTGACACGTTTGAAGTGATACTGTTGGAGTGACACTGTTGGAGTGATGCTGATGGAGTGACACTGTTGGAGGGACACAGTTGGAATGACACTTGAAGTGACACGGTTTGATTGACAATGTTGGAGTAATACTGATGGAGTGACACATTTGGAGTGACACTGTTGGAGTGATACTGATGGAGTGACACTGTTGGAGTGACATTGTTGGAATGACACTGTGGGAGTGATAGTGATTGAATGACAATGTTGGAGTGATACTGATGGAGTGACACTGCTGGAGTGATACTGTTGAAGTGACACTATTGGAGTGATACTGATGGGATGATACTGATGGATTGGCACGGTTGGAGTGATACTGTTGGAGTGACACTGTTGGATTGATAGTTTGAGTGATACTGATGGAGTGACACCGTTGGAGTGAAACTTTTTGAGTGACACTTTTGGAGTGATACTGATGGAGTGACACTGTTCGAGTGACTCTGTTGGAGTGATAGTGATGGAATGACACTTTTGGAGTGACACTGTTTGAGTGACACTGTTGGACTGACACTGTTGAAATGTTACTGATGGTGTGACACTGTTAGAGTGATACTTTTGGAGTGACTCTTTTGGAGTGATACTGTTGGAATGATACTGATGGAGTGACACGTTTTGAATGATACTGATGGAGTGACACGGTTGGAGTGATACTGATGGCGTGACACGCTTGGAATGATACTTTTGGAGTGACACTGTTGGAGTGACACTGTTGGAATGAGACTGTTGGAGTGATACTGATGGACTGACACTCTTGGAGTGTCACTGTTGGAGTGACACTGTTGGAGTGACACTGTTGTTTTGATACTGATTGAGTGACACTGTTGGAATGACACTTTTGGAATGACTATACTGGAGTGACTCTGTTGGAATGGTACTAATGGAGTGACACTGTTGGAGTGACATTGTTGGAGTGATACTGATGGAGTGACACTGTTGGATTTACACTGTTGGAATGACACTTTTGTAGTGATACTGATGGAGTGACACTTTTGGAATGACACTTTTGGAGTGACACTATTGGAGTGACACTATTGGAGTGACACTGTTGTCGTGATACTGATGGAGTGACACCTTTGGAGTGATACTGATGGATTGACACTGTTGGAGTTACACTTTTGGAGTGATACTGATGGATTGACACTGTTGGAGTTACACTGTTGGAGTTACACTTTTGGAGTGATACTGATGGATTAAATTCAAAGAAGACGGAGGAATCCCTGCCAAATTGACACTCTGACCACCACAAATCGCACACAGACTGCCCTGGGATAAAATCCGCTTCTCCGCTGTGGAAGACAAGCGAGTAACCGTCTGAGCCATGGCAAGGCCTCAAACGTGTCTTGTCCGCCGCCATCAAATGCTTGCAGTTCAGATATACCAGATACTGTTACTACAACTTTCAACCACATAAAGTAAAGGACCTTACTTCAACTGTCAACAGCATTCGCGCAAAAAAAAAATCATATGTGCACCGTCTGACCATTAGTTTGTTCTACTAGTTATGGTTATGGCCGATGTTTGTTGGAATTTTTCGAACTGCTTATAAATAGTCTTTGCGTTTTCAACGAAATTACTTTCAAGACTGTATCACACCAACAATGGCGATTCAATCGCTTGTTACAAAATGGGTAAATAAAATACATTACCAATCAACTACCGCTGTTAAATATAGTCAAGCTGTGGTAACCTTAAGGAAGTATTTTTTGTATTAGTACCGTCAATACACAACATACGTAAAGAACAGATGTATTAGTACAGCTTGGTTATATCTGACGACATGTTTCGGCCGTTATACGGGCATCCTCGGGCCAACAACGAATAGTATTGTTAAGGTACAAATTATTTGTCCAACGTTGTCCATTGTTTACATTAAAACTTGAAACATTATGAAGTTCAAACTTCGTAATGTTTCAAGTTTTAGTGTAAACAATGGGGTCCAATTGGACAAACAATTTGTACCTTAACAATACTATTCTTTATTGGCCCGAGGATGGCCGTATAACGGCCGAAACATGTCGTCAGATATATGTATTGTGTATTGACGGTATTAATACAATAAATAATTGAAGATACACAACGGGATGGCTCCCTTCAAACTTAGCGAAGTAGGTGAACGCAGAAAACGTGACGGTCTGCTGAACCACAAAGACCTGCCGAGTGTTAAAAACGATGGCAAATTCTGCCCTAGATCAGTGATCGGTGGGAGGAGAGGCGCTCGAAATGTAGTACAATCAAGCAGGGGTGCACAATTTTCCAAAAATCTAGAAGCCGTCTCAAAATTCTAGGCCCAAGAAGAGTGACACGAAGCAACCATACTTAGGACCCACAAATATTAGACGCCACAGTACAAAATTTGGTCGCCACGGCGAACTGGCGCCTGGGATTTGCACAACATCTCAATAAAGAAAATCAAAATTAATTCCTTGCATTTAATTCATAGATATTTTTCACTGCCAGCAGCTGAAAATATGACCTGAAGATGGCAGCGTAAAATGGCAGTAAGAACTACATGTATTTCAGCACGTACTGCAGTCCCGGCTTTTGCTGAAAACATTATATAGCCACATATTTACCGGAATAGTGATTTGAAAATATCCCCCCCCCCCAAGGGCTCACGTGTTTTATAGTGGATCAGCTCCTGCATGGAAACTTGATATAAGTGAGAACGGTCAAGTTTTGTTAATTTTTTAAACGAATATTTCCATTGAGAAAAAATTATACTTCTATATTTATGTAAGTTACTGCTACCTCTAAGTGACGGCTGATGACTATCAGCGCAAAAATAAGATGTTAGAAACTAGGATTACTCTGCGATATGTTATATCGTTATACCGCCCGAAGAGTAGGTACCCATTCAAGAGATCTTTCATCGTCTTTCAACAAATTTCTAATGACCCTCCCTACAAAAGCTTTCAAGCTCTAACATTAACAGGCATCACTTTGCTTACATATGCATTTTTCACGTTTCTCGTCTTGGATGTTTTCTTCCTTGTTAATGTTCTGGGGCTGTTACATATCACTTAGGCAGCGTGTTCTTACAAAAACTTGACACACTGCAAGCACCATGTCATCAAATGAAACGGCTAAAATACAAAATGCTAGTCCTTTCGGCATTCACTATCGCACAGTCAAGACTTCATAAGGACTGCAAAATGTGCAGGCCCCATTCCATGAACAAGTAAACAACATTTCTAAAGAGGTTCTTTGCAAATTTCATGTTATTCATACCGTGTATATTCTTACAATCAATATATCATCCACAAAATGCACTCTGTGATACAACATTAATGACATATATCAACTCCCACATGTTTCGGTACTGACGTGCCATCGTTAGGGAGTCATTATAACAAGCGTATATACGCTTCTCGGTGCCACAATATGCAGCAGTTGATATGTGTCATAAATGGTGTATCACAAAGTGCATTTGTTGAGTGATATATTGAGGTTCTCTGCACTTTATTAAGCTTAGATGTGGTTTGCTTTTAAAATCGGATTAAGAGATTGTGATATAGGCTTACGTAAAAGTCGGTATTTAATTTTAACCTTCATTTTTTCAAGAAAATTTGTTATTATAATTTTCACAAAACACTTTCTACAGCTGTCTGGTTTGGGTATTATTGAAAATCCTAGAACATTTTTCAAAAACAAAAAAAATCTCATCAAGTTCTTTTTTAAATGTTGAAAGTTCCGACTGTGCGTTGGGCATGATTGCTTGGCCACACATCTCCACCGCATTGCAATCCACCCTGACCCCTACTGCACGCTATGCAGCTTCCACGAACCCATGGATAGAAACCATCTAAGACATTGTACTGCATTATCTAACAAGACGGAACATGAGCGATACTGGGAGGTCAGGACAAAGATGATGGAAAATTGACTTTGTTATTTTATTATTATTTTCTCCCTATTTTTTTTTGTGACTACTCTTTAGTATTAGGACTCTATATTTACTCTGATTTTTTAAGTGTAATTAATTTCTTTTCTTCTTCCTCTATGCTTTACGTTTATCGGTAGCATAGGTTAATGATAAACACTCAACGTACCTGCCATTAGCAAAATAAAATAAATCTTTTTTAAATGCCTTAGCAAAATCCTTTCCATTCACTTATGATGTCACTGTTCTGTTCGAAAACTGAAATTTTTGTAAACATGGCAAATTTTTATTACGCGGATTACTTTTGTAGCATATGAACAATAACATTAACATTACACATGTATACGAGTCTTAACAAATCCAACTGTAGCATACTCACCTAAAAATGAAATAATTACCATCAGCCATTTGTTGTTCATCAACACAGGTTCCCTTCATTTTGATACAACCCGTTACGTACCCCAGCCTCCTACGCAGTAAACACAGTGAAGACTGTAGTGTCTCACTTCGCGTGTTATATGTTTATGACATCAGGGGATTGCATTAGCTTCGCATTTTGATTAGACTAATAAGTAGGTAAGTTTTCACCCTTTTTGTAGGCCACGAAGGCCCTTAGGGTGCGTAGAGGTATAGCTCTACTCTTTCTACGACTTCGGCACACTAGATGGGGGTGGGGGACCAGCCCCACGCCCCGGCCGTCTCTGCCCCTAGGAAATACCCGGTACCCATTGTACAGGAGGCTGTGTGGGCCCCAGGGTCGGTCTGGACGGGCGGAAAATCTCGTCCCCACCGGGATTCGATCCCGGACCTTCCAGCCCGTAGTCAGTAGCTATACCGACTGAGCTACCCAGCCCATTAATTAGACTAATAAATACCTTAATTTAAATGTACAGACAATCTTCTTTTAAACAGTACCTGGGTATATAGGAAGCAGGTCTTAAGCGGAAAACATTTACCGTTCCGAGGGTCCAAAAGTCAAGAACCTGTGTGGAATGGGACCTGCCTGCAACGGGAAAAAAAATCTGTCCCTAGCAGGTTCCACTGTATTTACAAATAAAATACACTATCCACTCTACTGTACACTTAAATCTTCTAACGTGAAGGCATACGCCAGAGGTATCAAGCAGTGTGCTGCGATGCTTTGAGCGGAACAAACGTTGACTTACGTAGAATTGCGTAAGGAGACTAAAATCAAGACTGTAAATGTGGGCAGAAGGTAACCTTCAGGAGGAGATTTACCTGTTCATTCTAAATTACTCTCATATTGTAATTTGTTCCTTTTTGGGTAATTCCCCGGCGTCTGAGTTCTAATTTCCGACGTTTCGGAACTCACTATCGGTTCCATGTTCATAGGCAGGTGCCTATAAAGATGGAACCGATAGTGCGTTCCGAAACGTCCGCAATTAGAACTCAGACGCCGGGGAATTACCCAAAAAGGAACAAATTATACTCTCATATTGTTAAGTCCACTGTGGTCACACTTTTGTTATTTTTTACAACTGCAGACATGTTACAAGTATGTTACTGTGATCGGTTATGATTGTTTCGATTTTTTTAAAGAATTTGTTCTGTATGTGCTAACGAGTATGCCAAATTTATCGGTCATAACGTCAAATTCTACAGCGTCTAAATATTTTATAACTGTTGACTTAAGCAGCAATATTTGGTATGCAGTTTTCAAGAATATTCATAATCTATCAACAAACCAAATTTCATATCCGCACACAAAAGCAATAAATATTGCAACTTATGACTACATGCTATTATTTTCCTTAAATATACAGCATGAAAATCGCACGAAAAAAATCTGAATATGTATATGAGTGTGACGCAGGGGTACATAAATCTGGCAAATATCTAAGCGCCACTTCAAAGTTCTAGGCACCAGAAGGGTGACACAAAGCGAGTTACATACTAAGAACTCGAATATACTAGCCGCCACGGTAAAAAAAAGGGTTACCCGGGCGACCTGGCGCCCAGGATTTGTAAACCCCTGATATAACGTCACAGCGCGATAATATCACTGGAACATCATATCGTATCACTACAAATCGCTTCACTGTAGCGCCATATTCTGTTACGATCGTCAATTATTTATTTGACCTCTGTGGCTGTGCCCTTACCTTGTCAACGGCAGGACAATACTACAAATCTGTTTAGGTCTTAATGTAAAGTGCATTTAACTAATGTGAACAAAACTTGAATGTGGTCTACAGATACAATATTTCACGAGAATCCGTCTGGTGGGGTCCGAGTTCTACCATGAGTGCACACAACGTAACATAAATAATAAATAAACTAAAATGTTTTTCGCCGCTGTTTCACGATCGCAACTAAAGATCAAACCAAAGTAGGTATCGGAATCAATTAATTGTTTATGAACGAACATATTTTAGTAATTCATTGAAGAAAAACGCTTAACTTTTACTTGCAATTTGGAAGCAGAAATCACTAACAACGGCAGTGTCAGTTACTGCTGGCGGTGCAGCCACAATGCCTGCCTATGAAGGGTTCTCACTCCAATCCTTGCCGGACTAACTTAGCAGGATCTGCCATGACCAGTAAGTACCGGTTCTGTGTACACACGGTGCAGTATCGCACAGTCCTTACAAAATGTCTGTTGAATGTACTGACAGGTCGATTAAACTCACAAGTAAACTACTTAAACAATCTTCATGTTTGTACCGCGCATCAATGATAATTAAACATTTGATGTGTGGTTGACCGTGCATCATAGTTCAATGTGGAATAAGAAATCAACTAGATGTCACTTAGTATGTGCTACGTACTTCCCATTGGACACACAAGCAGCTAACCGGATCTGACTGCCTACACAGCCACGAGTATGTAACTTAATCAACCTGTACATTAGATCACACCTATTCACTACAGCTGAAACCACCAACTACAATAACCCACCACACCACACAACCCACCTAACATGTAAACAGACGAACATATCAACCCGCAAATACTAGACATATATGGAAATAACACTGCCCATTGTTACAGCACTACACCACACGTGAAAATATACCACTAAGTCGTCAGCTCCTGAAGATGGGCACAAGGTGGCCCGAAACATGTTGAGCAACTTATAAAGAGCAACTTATAAGGAGAAATAAATATAATACTAAGTGACATCTAGTTGGTTTC
>Ga0123355_10007899_pt1 | contig 16025 bp, 13 predicted proteins | sample TergutEmb28metaG_3_FD_89872 | JGI IMG/M metagenome (GOLD analysis project Ga0123355, IMG submission 89872) | Embiratermes neotenicus P1 segment gut microbial communities from Petit-Saut dam, French Guiana - Emb289 P1 | ecosystem: Host-associated > Arthropoda: Insects > Digestive system > Gut ...
GGATTTCGATTTGCTGGTCACTCCGACTACGCCCCTGCCGGCTCCCTCGATCGCCGATCTCAAGGCCAATCCGGAGGCGTTGCGCCCGGCGGAGCTGTGCCTGCTGCGCAATACGCGGCCCTTCAACGTCTGGGGGCTGCCGGCAATTTCCGTTCCCTGCGGATTTACCGAGAGCGGGTTGCCGATCGGACTGCAGATTGCCGGGCCCCACTGGCGCGAGGATCTGGTGCTGCGGCTGGCTTATGTGTACGAGCAGGCGACGGACTGGCACAGGCGGAGACCGGCCATCATCGGCTGAAATTTGGAAAGCTGCAATGCGGGGGCCGCCGGCAAAGACAAGCGAGCGAGCTCCGGGGAACCGAGGGCGGCTGCGCCCCCACACGAAACCCTTTCTCCCTCACCTAATTTTTTTCTTCCGGCCTCGCTGGAGGGGCGATTTCTATTCTCACGTACCGGCGGTGGTAGGTCGGGGCTTCGTAATTGGGGGCGTAGCAGTGGACGAAGCCACGTTGGGCGCGGGCCATTCGCTGCTGCTTGTATCTTTCATGGGCTTCCTCGATGGTGGGGAAACCACCGCGGGGGGAAAGCGTGTACTGTACGCGGACAATATATTGGGCGACCGCGTCCCAGCGACAATGAGTTTCGCGGACGAAGTATCGCGGCTTGCCGTCGATGGTTTCTTCGCCGAGCGTCAGTTCAAAAAAATGATCCACCCACGCGGTCGTTTCCGGAATTTTCGTTTTGTAAAGCGTTTCGACCAGCCTGCAGTTCTTGTGGTCAGCGGGTGCGCCTAGGATTCGCTTCGGTTCCGGATGCGGCGGTTCGATCATTAGTCCACCGTCCGGAAATCATCCGGGAGGATCATGACGAACTTGCAGCTGCGGGTCACGAGCGAACACGAAAGCGTGCCGCGGCGCACGACCTTTACCGGCGTGTCATCGGGGAAGGTGAAGTGGTAGTCGGCTTTGCGGAGAGCGTCGGAGTACGACTTCAGCTTCTCGTCTCCATTGACGAACTTCACGGCTTCAACCTTCGCGGGGCCAGGTCCGCCGCCTAACAGGACGATGAAATCGGCGTTGCCGGTTTCCGTGGCCTTGCCGACGTCGACGGTGTTGAGCTTGTCGAGTTCGTCTTTGTAGCGGGCGACGGCGGCATCGGCTTTGCTTTCGCCTCCGGCCAGATTGGCGAGGCGCCCGCGGGTCTCTGGAACCGGGCGCAGGCCATTGAGCGAGAGCGCGTAGGTGCGCAGGGCAAGGTCTTTCTCGCCGTGCTTTTCGTAGATCTGGCCGAGATGGTCGCCCACTTCGCCGTGATGGCCGAGCGTCCAGGCTGCGTTGACGTATTTTTCGGCTTTGTCGAAGTTGCCATCCGCGAATTCGACCCAGCCGAGAGTGTCCCAGTAGGCGATCAGGGACTGGACCAGGGCCGGATCGCCTTTCGACACATGGTCGAGTGAGATATTGCGCAGGGCGGCGGCTGTGGCGGAGACAGCCGACTCGGCAAACTGCTGCGCCCGGTCGAGATGTGCTTTTTTCAGCGAGAGCTGATAGGCAATGTTGTTCCAGACCAGCGGAGTCGGTGTCAACTCCACCGCGTGGTCGAAGGCGGCCAGCGCTTTCTCGTCCTGGCCGAGGTTCAGGTAGGCGTCGCCCAGGCTCACCTGCAATTCGCCGCTCTCAGGCGAGAGCGAGACGGCCTTCTCCAGCTCCGGAACGGCGAGATCGTACTTGTGCCACTCCGAGTACATGGCGCCGAGATTGGAGTGGGCAAACTTATCGAGCGGATTGTTTTCGATCTGCTTGTTGAAAGCCTTGACGGCTTCTTCGTATTTGCGATCGTTCCAGTAGACGCGGCCCAGATTGTTATAGGCGTATTCGTCGTAGGGATTGACGTCGATCTGCTTCTGGAATGCTCGAATGGCCTGGTCGTCCTGGCGCATCTGTAAATAAACCAGACCGAGATTGTTCCAGGCGTACTTGTTTTTGGGATCGACTTCGGTGGCACGTTGCAAAAGGACTTCGGCGAGCTGCAGGTTGCCGGCCTCCCCGGCAGCGCGGGCGCTCTCAATCAGATCTTCGACCTTCATGTCGGCGGGAGGAACCATGCCTCCAGCGTTGGCATTTTCGACGGAGAGTTTCTGGTCGAGATCGGAGCCCACGGCGCGGCGGAACGACTGGTAGTCGGAGGTGCGCGCGACCGGGAGTTCGTCCTCGCGCAGAGTCAGCTTGCGTGCAGCGCTGAAGACCCCGTTGTCGATGTGATAACTGGCCTGGTAGTCGGCATAGTCGCGCTTCAACGAGAACGCGACCGGGGCGTGGGCGGTGTATTGCGCGGGCAGCGTGAGCTTGATCTTGTAGCTGTACTCCGCTTTGGGGCCCAGCTTCAGCGCGTCGTCGGGGTCGGGATCGCCGTCCTCGTCATCGACTTCGGGCAGATTGAACTGCACCAGGGGCAAGACGATCTGCGTATTCTTCTTCGACCAGTCGAGGAAGTTCGGCTTGGAGACATCGTAGGAAAGCGTGAAAGGCTCGGTGGTGGCGGCGGGATCGCTCACTTTGAGGTTGGTCACGTCGCCGCCCAGGCTGGAGTTGATATTCTCGGCGACTTTCTGCCAGTTGGCTTGCGGAACGCGGCGAAAGACCGAGCGCAGCAGGAGTTCTTCGTCGCCGCGAAATTCGTAACCGACGTGAGCTTCGAGCTTGCCGATGTCGTTGATCTTGCCCTCGATCACCGAGCTCTCGGTATCAGGCATCGGCGTGTCGGCGGGAGTTTCTTCCAGGTGCGGCGCGACCGCGTTAGAAACGTTGGCGGGCGGGATCACCAGCGCCTGCTTGTGCCGCAAAGTGTAGGCAAGCAAGCGGAAGGGCGCGACCTCGGCGGTGGTGTCCATCCAGACTTCCTGTGCGCCCATGGGCAGCATGGTGATGACGTGGTCGAACTGCGAGGGCGAGGGAACATCGGGATCGAGCTTACGGCTGGAGTTGATCAGGACCGAGTCGGCGTGCAGGCCTTCCGCCTCGAGCAACGAGGCCAGCAGCGTGTGCTTGTCTTTGCAGTCGCCGTACTGGTCTTTGAGCACGTCCGAGGCGGCGTGCGGCTGGTAGCGGCCGACTCCGAGCGAGAGGCTCACGTAACGGAAATTTTTCGCCACGTAGTCGTAGAGCCCTTCGGTTTTCTGCATATCCGTGGTGAGGCCCTTGGTCAACTCTTCCGCTTTGGCGCGAACTTCGGGCGAGGGCATGCGGCGGTCTTTCTCCAGGCTGGCGTACCAGCGACCCAGCTGCTCCCAGCTTTCGAAGGTTGTGAGTTGAATGTCGGGGCGGTCATCGTCGAGGTGGCGCTTCTTTTTCTTCTTGTCCTTGTCTTTGTCTGGATCTTCGCGCTCGCGGTGCGAACTCTGCCAATGGTAGATACGGCGTCCGCTGGCCTCGGTGACCTTTGGATCCATGCCGGGCTTGCACTTCAGCTTGAGTTCGCGGCCCGCGGGCACGTCGACATCGAGCGTTTCATCGAGGTTGATGTTGCTCTGGTCGAACTCGTATTCCGCCCAGAATTGGCCGGCGGCCAGCGGAGTGTGGATCACCGTGACCATGTCGTATTCGAGGACCTCTCCGGGACGCAGGCCGGGGACGGTGATGTGCTTTTGACGATAGTCGGTGTAGACCGGGGCTTCGCGCTCGATGGGGGCGCTCAGATCCTGCACGGCGTCGGTGCCCGCCTTGACGATGGTGCCGTCCGCTCGGACCACCCGAACGTAGGGGATTTCCACGCTCTCGTTGGCCGAATTGTATCCCTCCAGCAATTGCCCCCACTGCTGCACGCCGGCTTCGCTCTGCACCCGTATGCGGGCGACGGTTTCTTTGCGTCCGGTGCCGTCGGCTTCGAAGCGGTAGTGGGAGTGCATCTGCTCGATCACGAACGACTCCTGTGAGTAGTCGTGATCCTTTTGAGCTTTGGCCGAGTCGGCCGGCTTTTCCGCCGGTGGTCCGGCGGATTTGTCTCCGCTCTTGGTGGTTTGCGGGTTCTGACCCTCGACCTCGGCGGATTTCGACGATGGTGACGGCGTGGCTGGCTGCTGCGCGCTGGCGGCGGCTGCCAACAGACACGCGAATAGGAGCGCGGCAAAGCAATTACGCATAAGTTGTGAGATGGCCCAAGTCATTATCCCATGCACAGGGGATCGAAGAGAACGATAGAGAGCAATGAGTCTTGCGCGGAGTCGTGATTCCAACTGGCAAACAGGCGCCGACAGGCAATGAGATCACTCATCCTAGCCGGAAAGTTGGCTCGCTATCCGGTTTATTTTCTCATTGGCAATATGTATTTTCATATTAGTACTTGTGAGGAAGATCACATTTTTCTGCCACGCCCACCAAAAACGGGGGTAAACTGACGCCCAGTAGTCTTGCTCCCGCCGTGACACGGGAGCAGGCGTGACGCATAAAGTCTTTGCGCCACGATCTTTCCGTCAGGAGGTTTGCATGGAAGATCTGGCCCCTGTCGTTCCCTCTACGGAGCAGTCCTCTACCACGACCACCTCAATCAGGAAGTACGAAGGCCGCGGAGCCTGGGTCCTGACCTGTTATAGCATCTGTGGTCTGGCGTTGTTCGGGGTTCTAGCCTACTTCTTCTCCGATTTCATCGCTCACTAGTCCCGGGCTGTGGTGACGAACGGGCGTGCGCGTCCGCGGATGACCAGGTTAGTGTGTGTGCTGGGCGTCGTTTTGGAATCGCCATCGTCCCTGAAAAGGATGGACCGTGAGGGCAGGCGGTCACTCCGACAGCCTGACTGAGGGGCTTGGTGACCAACGTGTCCTTAAATCTTTAGTCTTTTCATGTTGGAAATTATCTTTGAGTCTTGTGTCCTTCGTGTACTTGCGTGATTCGATCAGACCTGGTCTCCCTCCGAAGTCTCCACTGCGAACGTGCTACAATGAGCGTCCTTAGTTAGGAATTTGCCTTCGGCACCCAGTCGTATCCCACGCATTGATTTCTAGGCAGACAGAAGAAGCTGTGCCAAAAACTCCCACGTCCAGTCCGACGCCGATCACGTACGCCGACGCAGGTGTCGACATCGGCCGCGCAAACCGCACCAAGCAGCGCATTAAGTATCTGGCACACAAGACATTTACCAAGGGCGTGCTGAGCGAGATCGGAGGCTTCGGGGGGCTGTTTGCGGTAGACAAAACCAGGTACACCGACCCGGTGTTGGTCTCGAGCGTTGACGGGGTGGGGACGAAGCTGAAGATTGCGTTTGAGATGGACTTGCACTCGACCGTGGGCGGCGATTTGGTGAATCACTGCGTGAACGACATCGCCGTGCAGGGCGCGGCACCTTTGTTTTTTATGGATTACCTGGCGACCGGGACTTTGGATCCCGCCGTCGCCGAAAAGGTTGTGGAGGGCATTGCCGACGCCTGCAAACACAACGGCTGTGCGCTGATCGGCGGCGAGACGGCGGAGATGCCCGGCTTTTATCGCGACGGCGAGTACGATCTGGCAGGATTTATTGTGGGCGTGGTCGACCGCGAAAAGATCATCACGGGCAAGGACGTGCAGGTCGGGGACATTATTCTTGGGCTGCCATCGAATGGGCTGCATACCAACGGGTATTCGCTGGCCCGCAAGCTGTTGTTTGAAGTGGCGAAGTATTCGCCCGAAACCTACGTCAACGAGATCAAGAACAAAGTCGGCAATGAGTTGATGCGCACCCACAAGAGTTACTGGCCGACGCTGCGCAAGTTGATTGATGCCCAGTGCCTGGTGGCCTTGGCGCACATCACGGGCGGAGGGATTACCGAGAATCTGCCGCGGGTGTTGCCGCGCGGGACCGCCGCTGTCATCGAACTCGGCTCGTGGCCGGTGCTTCCGATCTTCGAACACCTGCAGCAGCTGGGAAACGTAACCCAGGAGGAGATGCTGCGTACGTTCAACATGGGGATGGGAATGCTGCTGGTGGTGCCCTCGGCGAAGTTCAAGAAAACGCAGACGGTGCTCGAGCGCGTGGGCGAGAAGGCTTATACCATCGGGCGCATCGTGAAGGGCGAGCGCAAGGTGAGTTACAGCTGACTCCCCCACTTTAATTTACATCGCTTTAACATTCGGGTCATCGGGCTGGAGTCATGCCAGCGGTGAGGCTCGAGGAGGTTCCGTGACCCGTATTCATCATCGTTACATTCCCGTTCTTTGTCTCGCCTTGGCCGGGGCGCTGATGGCGGGGTGTACTTCATCCCATCATGAATCGGCGGAGAGCAACAGGATCATCGGGGCAGGATCGAGCTTCGTCTATCCGATCATGGGTCACTGGATTGCGGATTACTCGAAGAGTCGCCCGGGCGTTCAGATCAACTATCAATCGATCGGCAGCGGTGGGGGCATTCGCCAAGTGAAGGAAGGGACGATCGACTTCGGAGCCAGCGATGCGGCACTCGACGATCATGAGCTCCAGAGCATGCCCCCGCTGGTGCAGATTCCGGAAAGCGCCGGACCCGTGTGTATCACTTACAATCTGCCAGAATTGAAGGACCCGTTGCGACTGAGTGGGACAACCCTGGCGAAGATTTTCCTGGGAGAAATCAAGACCTGGCAGGCTCCTGCCATCCGAAAAGATAACCCGGGTGTGAGTCTGCCCAGCGATCCTGTGATCATTGTTCATCGCGCGGATGGAAGCGGCACCACCAACATTTTCACCACCTATTTAGCCAAAGTCAGCTCCCAGTGGGAACAGAAGGTGGGCAAGGGTCTTGCGGTGAACTGGCCGGTGGGCTTGGGCGGCAAAGGCAGCGAAGGCGTGACCGGACTGGTGAAGCAGACGCCGGGGGCGGTCGGCTATGTCGAATTGTCATACGCCACCCAAAACCACCTGCCCGTCGCCCGGATACAGAACCAGGCGGGAAACTGGGTCGAGCCCAGCCCGGCCGGAGCCACGGCGGCGATTGAGGCTTTTAATGAAGAGCTGGAGAAAGACGTGAGGACTCCCGTTGTTGATCCTCCCTCCTCCGCCAAAGATGCCTATCCCATCGTAGGCCTGACCTTCCTGCTCGTGCCGAAGCAACCGAAAGATCCCGCCAAGGGACGAGTGGTGTACGATTTCGTCCTGTTTGTGATCACCGAGGGACAGAATTCGGTCGAGCAACTCGAATATGCGAAGCTTCCTCCGAGCCTGAGCGAACAAGATCAACAGTTACTGACAGAACTCTTGAGCGGATTGGAGCCACAAAATCCATCGCAGCCATGACCGGCGAGCATGACCGGCGAGCATGACCGGCGATGAAGACCGGCGAGCAAAACCCGCCCGCTCATCCTGAACAATTCCGGGCTCGGTTCGGCGATTGCGACGCGGAGCCACTTCCGCTCCGATAATTCGATTTTCACATTCATTTAACAAAAGTTCTCCGCGCGGGCAACCATGATAGTCAATGATTACGTCCGAGGACTTGATGTCCACGACCGAGCGCTCGTCGAACACGCCAGTTTCGATCGCTGTGGTTTGCCTGATTCTTGCCGCCACGGTCACTCTCGGCTGCAACTCTTCGCGTAGCCCGACCCAGCACATCACGATCACGGGCGCCGGCTCGACGTTCGTCAACCCGGCGATGACACAGTGGATCTCCGGGTTTCAAAGCAATCACCCCGGAGTTCAAATCACTTACCAGGCCATTGGCAGCGGTAGCGGGATTGAGCTCTTGAAGCAGGGATTGGTGGACTTTGCTGCCAGTGATGCAGCTCTCGATGACGAGAAGTTGAAAAGCATGCCGGCACTCGTGCAGATTCCCGAGAGCGGAGGCCCTGTCTGTATTGTTTATAACCTTCCCGGGCTTGAGTCGCGCCTGCGATTGAGCGGGTCGACTCTGGCTGCGATTTATCTTGGGCAAATCAAGTGGTGGCAAGACCCGGCCATTCAGATGGACAACCAGGGCATAAGAGTCCCGAATCACGCGATCGTGGTCTTCTACCGCTCCGACGGCAGCGGTACCACGAACATATTCACCACTTATCTGGCCAAGGTCAGTCCTGATTGGTCGACGAACGTGGGTCACGGCATTTCGGTGAACTGGCCGGTGGGCACAGGAGTCCGAGGCAGCGAGGCGGTGGCCAATGCCATTCGACAGACGGCAGGCAGCATTGGTTACGTGGAACTGGCCTACGCGACCGCCCACAAATTGCCGGTCGCTGAGATTCAGAATCAGGCGGGCGCCTGGGTCGAGCCCACGGCATTGGGCGCCACCGCCGCGATTGACGCCTTTCAGTGGGAGTTGGCGAAAGATGTGCGGAATCCGGTGGTGGATGCTCCCGCAACCGCGAGGGAGGCTTATCCCATTTCCGGTCTGACTTACCTGCTCGTACCCAGGCAAGCCAGGGATGAGGCCCGGCAGCAAATCGTGAAAGCATTCATCGAATATATCGTCACCGAAGGCCAGGCTTCTTCTCAGGGCCTCGAATACGCCACTTTGCCGCTGAGTCTGGCCGGCGAGGATCAAAAGCTCCTGGCGGAGATTTCCGAGGGCGGGCCGCCGCCAGACAGCAATCCGCCGGGCAGATGACCGGCAACTCCGGGACCAAAAGATTTGTGCGGTACGGACGGATCTCTCCTGCCAGAGACACCGGCTTTCCTACATTATGATGTTGGCGTGGAGAAACCGAGACGAATCTCACGGTTCTCGATGAAATCTCTGGGCATACTTCTTTCTGGGCGCGGTTCAAACTTCACGGCCATCGCGGACAGTGTTGACGCAGGACGGATTGCCGACGCGCGGATTGCGGTCGTCATTTCCAACCAGGCAGATGCACCGGGGATCGAGACTGCTCGCCAGCGCGGGCTGAAGACCCTGGTGATTCCTTCCAAGGGCAAGGCGCGCGAGGACCATGATCGTGAAGTTGTCGCGGCTCTGAAGGACAATCACGTCGAACTGGTCTGCCTGGCCGGATACATGCGCTTGCTCTCGCCCTGGTTCGTCGAGCAGTTTCCGCGGCGGATTTTGAATATTCATCCCTCGCTGTTGCCGGCGTTTCCGGGACTGGAGGCGCAGGAGCAAGCCTTCGCTTATGGCGTGAAAGTTTCCGGCTGCACGGTTCATTTTGTGGACGAGGAACTGGATCACGGGGCGATCGTCGTGCAGAAAACGGTCCCGGTACTCAGGGGAGATGACGAGCACTCGCTGGCCGCGCGCATCCTCAAGCAGGAACATATCGCTTACACGCAAGCGATCAACATCGTATTGCGAGGGAACTTCGACATTGTGGGGCGACGTTTCGAGATGAACAAGATCAAGACGCGGAAGAAATAGCGCGGGCGCGCGAGTTACGAAAGATTCTAGCCCACCGTCTTCGCCATTTTCACGATGGCCAGCGACTCGCCATTGGTCAATGGCACGGATTGGTTTTCTGTTTCGACGTATCCTTGGGCGCGATAGAAGGCGATTCCGCTGAGCGTCGACCCCATTTCGAGGGTACGGAAGCCGGCGGCGATGGCCGCCTTCTCGCAGGCTTCGAGGATGAGCGTGCCAATTCCCTGCCGCGCCCAATTGGGGTGAACGAAGAAGGCGCGGATCTTGGCGGCGTCGCGGGCGGGGTCGAGCAGGGAATCTTCGCGTCCGGCATATTGATCGCCGCCGTAGAGCGTTTTGCGCTTGCTCCAGCCGCCGCAGGCGACGATTTCGGCGGCGTCACGGTTGGCTGGTCGAATTTCGGCGACGAAGTATGTACCATCCGCGATGAGCTGGCTGTCGACACCATACACGCTCTGGAGAGCACCTTCGATCTGGGTCCGAGTGTAGTCTTCGGCCTGAAGGCCACGGACTGAGGCTTCGATTACCTCGCGGAGTCGCCCGATGTCGCCAGAAACCGCTCTTCGGATGTGCAGGTTCATTTGCAGGTTCATTTGTGCCATTCTAGCGGGCTGATGCGGTGACCGCACGCCGTCGCGCTTTTGCTTGGCTGGACAGCCGGGACCCACAGCGACCTTGCCAGGGCATTCGGGCTTTCTGCGCCGGTTCCTTATAATGTCCTTTCTCATGACTAACTTTGCTTCAGTAGACGAACAGCTTACTTATCTCAAGAAGGGCGCGGCGGAGATTATTCGCGAAAGCGATTTGCGCGCCAAGCTCGAGAAGTCGCGTGCCACCGGCAAACCGCTGCGGGTGAAGCTGGGGATGGACCCGACCGCTCCCGATCTGCATTTGGGACACACCGTGGTGCTGCGCAAGCTGAAACACTTTCAGGATCTCGGGCATACGGCGATTTTTCTGATCGGCGATTTCACCGGGATGATTGGCGACCCGACAGGACGGTCGGCGACGCGGCCCCCGCTGACCCGCGAGCAGATTGAGCAGAATGCGGAGACCTACAAGGCTCAGGTGTTCAAGATTCTGGATCCTGAAAAGACGGTGGTCGATTTCAACCGCCGCTGGTTCGGTCCCATGAGCTCGGATGAGTTTGTGCGGCTGGCTGCCAGATACACCCTGTCGCAGCTGCTGGAGCGCGAGGAGTTTCACAAACGCTTTCAGGAGGAGAAGCCGATTTCGGTGCATGAACTGCTCTATCCACTGGTACAGGGATACGACTCGGTGGCTTTGCAAGCGGATGTTGAATTGGGCGGGACGGATCAGAAATTCAATTTGCTCGTGGGCCGCGATCTGCAGAAGGCTTACGGGCAGGAATCGCAAGTTGTGCTGATGACGCCCATTCTCGAGGGGCTCGACGGCGTGCAGAAAATGTCGAAGTCGCTGGGGAATGCGATTGGCATTCACGAACCGCCGCTCGAGATGTATGGCAAAGTGATGAGCATCTCCGACGAGATGATGTGGAGATACTACGAGTTGCTGACCGATGTGCAGGTTTTAGAGATCGAGAAGATCAAGCGCGAGACCCATCCGATGCAGGCGAAGAAGGATCTGGCCCGCAGGATCGTGGCGGACTTTCATTCGGGGGAGGCGGCGGCCAAGGCGGGGGAGGATTGGGCGAGGCAGTTTCAGAAGGATGAGGTGCCGGAAGCGCTGGAAAACGTCACTGTCCTGATCTCCAGGATTTTGGCTGGCTCCGGAGAATCGATCGGAATCCAATTGCCGCCGCCTGATGTCCTGGTCCTGCCCGAAGATCGCCAAAGAGACGTGGCAGTGCAGGTTCGGATCGACAAGTTGCTGGTCGAAGCCAGACTCGCGGAATCCGCCTCCGATGGGAGCCGCAAGATAAAACAGAAAGCAGTTGAAATTGACCAACAGTTAGTGGACAAACCCAAACTTGCTGTTCCCAGCCCTCCCCGCCCACTGATCGTTCGCGCCGGGCGATCGATCAAGCGAATCAAGCTCTCAGCCACTTAGGCAGGAGACTTGTGTCCCCGGGCTGGTGGATTCTGCTACCTTAAACCCCGCATATGCGGGCGGCGGCAATTCTCGGGCTGGGGTGTTCGGTCACGGATCTCAGGCCCTTTCAGACCGACAACTCTGTCGAATGGCGCATCGCGATGCCTGCTTCGGCCGCTGACGCCGATGCGATTGTGGTATTTGGCGGCGATGGGACGGTGCATCGGCATCTGGGGCAGCTGGTCCAGCTCGGCCTGCCGGTGCTAGTTGTGCCTGCTGGAAGCGGCAATGACTTTGCTGGTTCACTAGCACTGCGGGGAGTGCGCGATTCGCTTGGGGCTTGGCAGAAGTTTTGCGCCGACGCCGGCAATGTGCGCCAGATTGATTTGGGAATCATCACGCCGCTCGACGTTGGGGAAACGCCCGAGCCCGATCTCAGTGCCGCCCTGGGCGCGCGCTACTTCTGCTGCGTGGCCGGCATCGGACTCGACGCCGAGGTGGCGCGGCGGGCTAACCGGCTGCCGCGATGGCTGCGAGGGAATGGCGGGTATGTGCTGGCCCTGCTTTCGACCATCTTTACGTTTGCTCCATTCCCCTTGAAGATCTTGCTGCCGGGTGACGGGCAGACTGCGACTGCAAGCTGGACCATCTCGAGTGATCAACCCACGCTGCTGGCTGCTTTTGCCAATACACCGCTGTATGGCGGGGGGATGAAAATCGCGCCGCGGGCCAAGATGGACGACAGGGTGCTCGACGTTTGTCAGGTGGGCGGCATTGATCCATTCCGATTCCTTAGCCTGTTTCCGAGGGTGTATGCGGGGAAGCATCTGGCGATCCGCGAGGTGGAGTATTTTCAGGCGCCGCGGCTGAGGGTGGAGACGAAGCGGCCTTTTGAGGTTTACGCCGACGGGGAGTTTGTGTGTCGGACACCGGTCGAGGTTGCGGTTCAACCGGCGGCGTTAAGGGTCATTACACTCTCTGCTTGACAATTTGTGCCGGCCCGGCAGGTTCCTCCTCACTCGCCGCGCTCGCGCGTCGGAATAACCCAGGGCTGGGAGCGGAAAGCGGGATCGAGTTTCGCTCTCGCCTTCGCTGGTCGGACGAATGCGTCCGTCCCTCGGCCAAATGCTACACTTTCCACATGTCTGAAGGACGTTCGCGCGCGCTGCTTTGGATTTTGATTGGTGGAGGGGCGTTTTTCCTCTTCGTGCTGGCCGTGTTCACGCTGGTCTACCTGACGCTGCATGTGGGAGGAACCCAGACCGGGTTTAACGGGTTTGGCGACCGCATCGGGGTGGTCGATCTGGAGGGAGTGATTCTTTCGCCGCAACCGGTGGTAAGCCAGCTCAAGAAATTTGCCGATGACTCGTCGATCAAGGCGATCATTCTGCACATCAATTCCCCCGGCGGCGGCGTGGCCGCTTCGGAAGAGATTTATCGCGAAGTGAAGCGGATTCGCGCTGACAAGAAAAAAAAGATTGTGGTCTCGATTGAGAGTGTGGGCGCGAGCGGGGCATTCTATGTTGCCTCGGCCTCCGACAAGATTTACGCCAATGCGGGCAGCGTTGTGGGATCGATCGGCGTGATCGCGCAGTGGGTCAACTACGGCGATCTACTGAAGTGGGCAAAGCTGAAAGATGTTGTCATCAAAACTGGAGAGTTTAAGGACACCGGGAACCCGGCGCGCGATCTGACTCCGGCTGAGCAGGCGTACATGCAGGATCTGATCGACAACATGTTTCACCAGTTCATCCAAGCGGTGTCGGACGGGCGCGGACTGAAGTATGACGATGTGAAGGCCATCGCCAACGGCAAGGTCTGGACCGGCGAACAGGCGAAAGAGATGAAGCTGATCGACAGCATCGGCGACTTTGAGACCGTAGTATCCGAGACTGCAAAATCTGTGGGGATTTCCGGAGAACCGACGCTGGTGCGTCCGGAGAAGGAGCGGAAGACGCTGCTGGATCTGTTGCTCGGCGATGTCTCCGAGTACATCCCGAGCCGGGAGAAGCTGATGGAGCAGCAGGCGGGATTCTACTATCTCTGGAAATAACCTGGAACCGAGATGGGGATTGGACACGTCGCGGTCGCACTGGGAGCATCGCGGGCGGCGCCTCGGCTGAACGTTGGATGGCTGGTTTTTGCGGCCCTACTCGCCGATTTTCTGCTCGGCATCTTTGCTGCGCTGGGGATGGAACACGCCACCGTTCCAACCGATTACTCTCACAAGCACTATCTTTTGTTCACGTTCCCTTATTCGCACGGGTTGCTGGCTCTTCTGTTGTGGGCGACGGTGTTCGGGTATTTGATTTCGCGAGCGTTCGGGGTGGAGAGCAGGCGGGTATGGCTGGTCGTAGCACTGGTGGTGCTCTCGCATTTTCTGCTGGATGGAATCGTTCACATGGCTGGACTTCCACTGATTGGAGAGAACTCGCCGAAGCTGGGACTGGGGCTCTGGAAGAACATGCCGCTCGCGCTCGGGCTTGAAACTGTGATGGCCTTTGCGGCGATCGTCATCTATTGGAAGCATGCCGAAGGATCGTCGGTGAGCCGCTACGGCATGACCATTTTTGTGGTGCTGTTCGCAGCGATGACTTGGACTCAGCTTGGACTGACGACTCCCCCCAAATCGCGAGAACTGATCGTCTCCTGGATCGTTGCTCCGCTTATCCTCGGCGCCATCGCCTACGGCCTCGACCGGAAGCGGGCGCGGAGTGTCCGTGTGGCAGGGGTCTCAAATCCGTAACTTGCATCCAACCCCTGAAATTTGAGAAGGTTATGAGTGCTGCGCGAGACCACCAGAGCAGGTGTACGGCATCTTGCGGACAAAGAGCGCACTTCTGGTTGTGATTCGCATGCGAAAAGCTGGCGCACGAGAGGACGTTTATGACCAAAGCCGATCTGATTGACGAAGTCTCGCGTTTGGCGGAACTTACGCGGAAAGACAGTGAAGTGATCGTGGAAACCATCTTTGACAGCGTGGTGCGCTCGTTGCGCGCTGGCGACAAGATCGAGATCCGAGGCTTTGGCAGTTTTCGCACGCGGCAGCGGCGCCCGCGGGTGGGGCGCAATCCCAAGACCGGCGAACGCGTGGAAGTGCCGGCCAAGAAGATTCCCTTCTTTAAACCCAGCAAAGAGCTGAAAGATCTGGTGAATGAGACGACCGCGGCAGCAGCGCCAACTCCAGCGGCGCCAGCAAGTTCGGCACCGCCGACGGCGTAGTGTCTGGCCTGGCCGAGTGGGTTGCGCCCAAGTGGTGGTCGGCGGGCTGAAACTCTATTCCGATTCCTGCAATTCCTCGGAAAGACCTTCCCACTCTTTGAGCAGTGCGGCGTGGCTACCCTTGTGCTGGTCGAGTTCCTCGGACTGGCGCTGAGTTTCTTCGGGGTTGACGTAACTCTGCAGTGCTGTTTCGAGGTTGGCGATGGCGGTCTCGGTGCGGCTGATTTCTTCTTCTAACTTGCGGACGCGGTCTTCCATCTGCTTGCGCTTGATGGGGTTCAGGCGCTTCCTGGCAGTGTCGGGTTGAGCTGATCCGGAACCGTTGCCCCCAGCTGAAGGGTCCAACTTGTCTTCCGAAAAATCCCCACTTCGGGCAAAAGCGGTCGGAAGCGGGGCACCCGCGGGCTTGGATTTCACGTCTGGGACATCATCCAGCGTCGGCGCTACCTGCTCTCCACCCTGCTTACGCCAGAGGTAGTCTTCGTAATTTCCGGGGAAGATTTCTACCGTGCCGCCGCCGACTTCGAAAACGCGCGTGGCCAGCTTGTCGATGAAATAGCGGTCGTGCGAGACGAAGACTACCGTGCCGGTGTACTTCAGGAGAGCGTCAAGCAGGACGTCTTTGGCGCGCATGTCTAGGTGATTGGTGGGCTCGTCCAGCAGCAGGAAGTTGGCGGGATGGAGGAGGAGGCGGAGTAATGCGTAGCGTCCGCGCTCCCCGCCGGAGAGGACTCCGATCTTTTTGAAAACGTCGTCTTCGGAGAACAGGAAACATCCGAGCAGGCTGCGAAGCTCGGTTTCAGTGGAGCGTGGCGAGAGTGCACCGAGATCGTCGAGTATGCGGGCGCCGGAGTCGAGTTCTTTGTATTGATCCTGTGCGAAGTAGTCGGCAACCACGTTGTGACCGAGGCGGAACTGGCCCGCAGTCAGCGGCTCGGTGCCGGCGAGCAGCTTGATCAGGGTCGACTTGCCCGCGCCGTTGACGCCGACCAGGGCGATGCGGTCGCCGCGCTCGATGAGGAAGCTGAGGTCGCGAAAGACTTCTTTGTCTTGTCCAGAAAACCGCTCCGGAGGATTTCCTCGATCACGGCTCGCCTGGCCATCGGACGCTCTGGGCCGGGCCAGATAGCGTTTGGCCACGCCTTCGAACTCGGCAACGATGCGGCCGCTGGCCCTGGGCTGGGGGAATGTGAAGTGGATCGTTTTTTCTTCCGGAGGAACCTCGATGCGCTCCATGCGCTCCAGTTCCTTGATGCGGCTCTGCACCTGCTTGGCTTTCGTGGCCTGGTAGCGGAAGCGGTTGATGAAGACCTCGAGCTGCTCGATGCGCTCACGCTGGTTCTTGTAGGCGGCCTGCAGTTGCTCGTTGCGCTGCGTCTTCTGGGCGAGGAACTTGTCGTAGTTGCCGGTGTAGAACCAGAAGCGCTTGTTCCAGATCTCGGCGATCTTGTCGACGGTGACATCGAGGAAGTAGCGGTCGTGCGAGATCAGCAGGAAGGCGTA
>Ga0123355_10007900_pt1 | contig 16024 bp, 18 predicted proteins | sample TergutEmb28metaG_3_FD_89872 | JGI IMG/M metagenome (GOLD analysis project Ga0123355, IMG submission 89872) | Embiratermes neotenicus P1 segment gut microbial communities from Petit-Saut dam, French Guiana - Emb289 P1 | ecosystem: Host-associated > Arthropoda: Insects > Digestive system > Gut ...
GCTATGCTTCAACGCATGTTATCTTAATATGATTTCATAGTTGATCATGGTCTTATCTTTGATGGTTTTATACATCGGACTAAGGGGTATAGCTATTAATCAGAGTCTAAAAGATGTAAAAAAAGACATTCAGCAATTTAAACCTCGAAATATTTTGATGGTACCATTGATGATTGAAAGTTTTTATAAACAAATTCTAATAGCAGCAAAAGGTAGCGATGATAAGGAACTTTTGCAGAAAATAGCAGCGTTGGCACTTGGAGGAAATCTCACCACTATTGCAAGCGGGGGAGCGCCTCTGAATAAAAAGTATATTGAACATTTTAGGCGTTTAGGCATCACAGTTTTAGAAGGTTATGGCATTACAGAATGTTCCCCAGTTGTTTCTGTAAATCGAAACAATTATTATCGTGATGGTAGTGTAGGGCAAGTTATACCTGGCTGTGAGATACAGATTTTACACCCTGATGAAAATGGATGTGGTGAAATTTGTATTAAAGGTGATACTATTATGCTTGGGTACTATAATAATCAGCAAGCAACCGAAGAATCTTTTGATAATGGCTGGTTTAAAACTGGAGATATAGGTGCTTTAGACGAGGATGGCTTCTTATTCATTTCTGGTAGAAAGAAAAATCTGATTATTTTAGCAAATGGTAAAAATATATATCCAGAAGAGCTCGAATCTATTCTTCTCAACAACATTTCTTATATAAAAGAAGTCATGGTGTATGCAGAGGATAATTTAATTGTCGCTGAAGTATTTTTAAGTGAAGAAATTCCTATTTGTATTGATCGATTACATGAAGATATTTTAATACTTAACAAATCTTTGGCTTTACACAAAAACATTGGTAAAACAGTCGTTCGTGATATTGAATTTCCTAAAACCACAACGAAAAAAATTAAACGCAAGCAGTGAGAGGAGGGAATAGGAATGTTCGATGAATTGCAGGAAATCATTAACCACTATATAGAAGGCGAGAAGATTGCTATTACAGGCGATATGGTTTTATTGACTGACTTAGGGATGAATTCATATGAGTTAATTCAATTAATCTATGATATTGAAGAAAAATTTAACATTAAGATTCCTGAGAGATCAATTAGAGATTTCAAGACAGTTCAAAATGTATTAGATTATATTACTATTGCTAACCTAATGGAACACTAGTACTGAATTGTTTAAATTTTAGTGATTAGATGATAAGGTTTTAAATGACTATTCATGCTCACATCCACAAACCCTCTAAACCAAACTTAGGAACGCAAAGTCCCCCATATAGTATTTCCGTTTATTGAAGGTTTGCAGTATCAAACATTAGTTGAACAAATGAAAAAGAGACATATTTAAACTGGATTTTAAGTATGTTGCAATTTAGGAATGAGTAGGAGTTGAGAAGATGAGTTTTCTGATATCTATATTATGTATGATTACAGGCGCAATTTTATGTGAGATACTCAATCGGAAATTTGCTATTAGAACGAAAATTTTTGGTCGCTTCAATTTCCAAAAACGCATCTGGAGATGGATTGTAATATTTGTTGGAATCATCATTTTGTCACTGATTATTTATTTTATTGAGTGGCTTGCATATCATGTTGGAATTAGTCAAATGATGAGTGATGTTATCACTGATATTTTATTTGGATTTGGGGTCACATTTTCACTGATGGCTTTAGATAGCAAGCTTGATGAGGAGCTGAGAAAATGAAGAGTTGGTTGAAAAGGAATGGATCGCTTATTGGTGCGATTTTAGTGATTGCTATAGCATTATTTTCAATCTATAACCAAATGCAACTTTTTATAGAACATCGAAATGAGTTTGAAAATGATTTTAATAGAATTTTCAGATGGGAATTATCGGGATTTAGCTTTGGATTTATGTTTCTTATCATGGGGATTACGCACCTTTTGAATGAGAAGGGTAAGAAACGATTTGCGTACATTTTTAGTATCATAGGTTACAGCATCTTAGTCATTGTTGGATTGGTTATAATGGTACTATTTGATAATAATATTATTGATAATTTCGGATTTTTCAGTAATATGGGAGATATGCTAATGTTAATAGGATTTCCTGGAGTCATGCTAATAGCAGATGCCATAAGATTTCGCAATGATGGCAAAAATTCAGTGTTAACAGAAAAGCAAACAAAGATATTATTGGGTGTAGCTATCATCGTAACAGTTTTGATTGTTGTTATGACCACATTATTAATTTTTGGTGTTATATAGGAGATATTGGAATGAAAAATTTAGTTAAAAGGGATATTATTGCTTTAAAGTGGACTGGTGTTTTTGTCCTCTTGCTAGTCCTTGACCAAATTATCCCATGGTATTTTGTGCAATGGGTGACAATCGGTTTGCTACTTTATTTAGCATTTTGGAAAAAGGCTATAATTGCCAAATATCCAAAAGGTTTTAAAACAATTGCCCAGAAATGTGAGTTAGCTATTGCCATTTTAGTTGTATTAACCGCTGATTTGGTTGAAATAATCCCGCCAGTCGAGTATAGGAATCTTCTGTCATTTTTAACAACTGCAGTTTCGCTTTTTATTTTCATTTTAATAAACTGGGGATTTTTTACAAGAGGAATGTTTTTGTATGCAGGGGAGAATACAGCTACAACTAAAACAAATGAGTAAACTGAATTTTATTATCGGAGGTTGAACCGAAAATGTCACTTTTTAAAAAATATCCATGTACGATGCAACATGATGCTTCTGATTGTGGCGCAGCTGTTATTTCAACTATTTTGACCTATTATAAATGTGATATGTCAATTATGAAAATCCGTGAGATCATCGGAACAGATATGTATGGAACAAGTGTCAAGGGTATTGTGGAAGGATTGGAGAAACTAAAGTTCAATGTTAAAGCGATTCGAGTTGAGTTAGCTGATGTAACCAAAGACATAACGTTACCTGCAATTGCTCATAGATTATCAACCATTATAATATGTGTAATTTAAGTCAAGGCATTGAAGATAAAGGCATTCGTAAAGGGGTTGAAAGAACTGCAAAGAGGCTTTTGGCAATGGGATTTGCGATAGAAGATGTTTCAAAAGGAACAGGACTTGAGTTAGAGGATATTAAAAAGTTGGAATGGAAAGAAGGGAGCAATTTATGTGTAGTTTGAATCTATTCAAACATATTCATTTTCTAATTTAACAGCTGATACTGCTCTAAGGATTTGATACAGAAAAGGCTTTAAAAATTGCGATTCTGATTGAGATATTGTCTCCAAAAAATAACCATCGTCATATGATATATTGATGGGTAAATATCGCTAGGAGGCCTTTTGAATGTTTTACCAAGATCATATACAGGAGATGGAACATCATGAAGAAGATCCGCTAGAAGAAGCTTTAAATTATGCCGAATATGCTAATCTAATTGCAGGTACACTGGGATTTAATACGGAAGTGACAAATGCCATAGATGTAGGGTTATTGGCAACTGGGTCAGGAAGGCTCTTGCTTATGCCTGATAGGATTGGAAAACCAGTTAATCACACCATAAATCTATTCTTGCTCTATTTCTTCTTTACAGTTGGAAAAGTAACAGAAGAGGAGCAATTAGCTTATACTTTAAACCTGATTGCTAAAATTTTCACTGATATTACAGTTGATTTTTAATGATGGAAATTCATATACAACGAACTACCGCCTATTCCAATGTTATTGAGCATTTGGAAGTGGTCGGTATTTTTATTTTTATAAACTTATTCAAACTAGCCAGTTGTAATTTGTCATTTCTGCAATATTCATGATATAATAGACAAAAAAACCATAAGGGGAAGGATGATCAAAAATGAAATATCAAAATAATAAAGTAAGCAATATGAAAATCACCTACATCGGTGGTGGATCCCGTGAGTGGGCGAGACTCTTCATGGGTGATTTAGCCCTCGAAGCACAAATGGGCGGAAAAGTCATACTGTATGATATTGATTTTGAAGCGGCAAAGCAAAATGCAATCATTGGTAACAAAATAACTGTCCAGGAAACTTCAGTAGGAATTTGGGAATATGAAGCAGTCCAAACACTAGAAGAGGCACTTGTTGGAGCAGATTTTGTTGCGATTTCTATTCTACCAGGTACATTTGATGAGATGGAATCAGATGTGCATTTACCTGAGCGTTTAGGCATTTATCAAGCAGTTGGAGATACAGCTGGACCTGGTGGGATGATTAGATCTCTTAGAGCTATACCTATGATGGTAGAAATTGCTGAAGCGATTAAAAAATATGCGCCAAAGGCATGGGTGATTAACTATACAAATCCCATGAGTATGTGTATGAAAGCCTTATATCATACATTTCCAGAAATTAAAGCATTTGGTTGCTGTCATGAAATATTTGGGACGCAAGATATTCTTAAAACGATCGCCGAAAGAGAACTTGGTATCCAGGGTGCAATGCGTCAAGATATTAAAATAAATGTCTTAGGGATCAACCACTTTACATGGCTTGATTATGCAAGCTATAAAGGGATTGATTTAATTCCAGTATATCGAGACTTTATTGAGAAGAATTTTGAAACAGGTTTAATAACAAGTGAAAATCCTCGTGCTAGCTACTTTGATTGTCTACATCGTGTTAAATTTGATTTATTTCAAAAATTCGGGCTTATTGCCGCAGCAGGAGATCGCCATTTGGTAGAATTTTTACCAGTTGATGACTATTTAAAAAGTCCTGAACTTGCATACGAATGGGGTTACACATTAACACCTGTATCATGGAGAAAATCAGAGTTATTAGAAAAAGAAGCTCGAACAAAGCGACTTGCAGATGGTGAGGAAACCTATGTTGTCAATCATTCTGGAGAAGAAGGAATCACACTCATAAAAGCCCTTTGTGGCTTGGGACAAGTCATTAGCAATGTAAATATTCCAAATACTGTTGGGCAGATTAGCAACTTACCAACAACTACCATCGTTGAAACCAATGCGGTTTTTGAGCGAGATACGATTAGACCTATTGTTGCAGGTGAAATGCCAACGAATATTTTAGCATTAACCATCCCTCATGTTGAAAATCATGAGCGCATTCTTGAAGCAGCATTAAAATGTAACAAAGACCTTGTGATAGAAGCTTTTATGAATGATCCGCTAATTAAAGGTAAGGCAACTGATGAAGAAATCAAATTACTAGTAGATGATATGATTAGAAATACACTTAGCTTTTTACCGACCGCATGGAAGGAGCAAGTCTAATGTTAAAAACAAACGATATTACCATTAGAGACCCATATGTTCTTTTACACGAAGATAAGTATTACATGTATGGAACAAGAAGTCATCTGTGCTGGAAAAAACCAGATGATATCAATACACAAGGTTTTGACGTTTATGTGAGCGATGATCTAGAAAATTGGAGTGAGCCAATAGAAGTATTTAGGCGTCCTGATGATTTTTGGGCAACATTAAACTTCTGGGCGCCAGAGGTTCACGAATATAAGGGGGCATTTTATTTATTTGCAACATTCTGGAGTGAGTACCGCCGCCGAGGGACACAAATTTTAAGAGCTGAGCACCTAACTGGTCCATTCGAAATCCATAGCCCTGACCCCATTACACCAGAAGAATGGGAATGTCTTGATGGTACGTTATACATAGCAAAAAACAATATCCCGTATATGGTATTCTGTCACGAATGGGTTCAAATTAAAGAGGGAAAGATTTATGCCATCCAGTTGTCTGAGGATTTAAAGTATCCAATAGGAGAGCCCTTTGAATTAATCAATGCAGCAGATCCAAGTTGGGCAGATGGTGATGGGGGTAAAGGGCGTTATGTCACAGATGGTCCTTGTTTCTATCGTACAAAAACTGATGCGCTTTTAATGTTCTGGTCATCTTTAAAAAACGGCAAGTATGTGGAAGCTGTTTCAATTAGTAGCAATGGAGAGATTGATGGCGAATGGATGACATATGATGAGCTGTTGTACAATGAAGATGGTGGCCATGGAATGGCATTTACATCAAAAGAAGGTCAGTTATACTTCACTTTACACGCACCAAACATTAACTACAATGAGCATCCAGTATTCTTAAAAATAGAAGATGGTGGCGATCAAATCATTCGTCTAGATTAGTTTTCAAAGGGGGGAGCTGGTATTATGAATAAAGAGTTGTTAACAAAACTATCAGTTATCACTGAAGAAGAGCAACGTATTTTAGATGGAGATACCCAAGTTGATTTTGACATTTACAATAATGATTCCAGCTTTGTTATTGATAGTCAGAGCTTATTGCAAAAAGGGAAACTAATCGAAATCAGACCACATACACGCTTTATCCATTTTCCAAAGCATAGACACAATTATATCGAAATGATTTACATGTGTAGAGGCACGACAACGCATATTGTTAATCATCAAGAAATCCTTTTAAATGAGGGTGACATCCTTTTTCTAAGCCAACAAGCAGAACAAGAAATTTTACCCGCTAAATCTACTGATATTGCCATTAACTTTATCATTCTCCCAGAATTTTTTGATAAAGTTTTTCAATTATTAGAAGGCGAAAAAAATCCATTAAGTGAGTTTTTAATGAGTTGTGTGTTTAAAAGTCAAAGTGATTACAATTATCTATATTTTAATGTAGCTGATGTATTGCCGATCCAAAATTTGATTGAAAATATGGTTTGGAGTATTACTAACAATTTGTATAACAAACATGCAATCAATCAAAAAACCATGGGATTGTTATTACTTCAGATTATGAATCATACTGATAAAATTGAGAGCTCAAATAGTGATTTTAAGGGTGAGCTTGCTTTAAATGTCTTAAGCTATATTAATGAAAATTTCAAAGCATGTAGCTTAGCACAGTTAGCTACATTATTGAATTATGATATGCACTGGTTAAGTAAAGAAATTAAAACCCAAACTGGAAAAAACTTCACGACACTATTACAAGAAAAGAGAATGCTACAAGCGTCGTATTTGTTAAAGCAAACACAAATTCCAATCACAGATATTATTGAATCTGTTGGCTATGAGAATTCAAGTTTCTTTTTCAGAAAATTTAAAGAAGCCTATGGGATGTCTCCAAAGAAATATCGTGCAAGTAGTGATTAAAATGTTTGTATCTTTCAAAAACCATAAGCTATAAAATCAGCAATAATCAAAATTGGTTAATGCTTTTTCGAAAGATATATGATATACTTAAGGATATAGATATTTTTCGTTTCGGAGGGATGATAAATGAGAAATAAAATATTACCAATTGGAAAAGATGATTTTCGCATAATTCGCGAAAGTGAGAAAGAAAGTTATTATGTAGATAAGACAATGATGATTAAAGATTTCCTTGACTGTGGGAACTTTGTAACGCTAATAACACGCCCTCGTCGATTTGGCAAAACCTTAAACATGACGATGATCCGTGACTTTTTTGACATTGAGCAAAAAAGTGAAGCTATCTTCAAAGGTTTGTCAATTATGGACACAGAATATGCCAAGCGGATAAATACCATACCAGTTGTATCCTTGTCGTTTAAAGGATGTACAGGAAAAACTGTAGAGGCGATTGAAGCTACCCTTGCTGAGGAAATGTTTAAGGAATATAAACGGCATGGAAAGTATTTACAAGGTGTTGATCAAACAGATGATTCTTACCTGCGTTTTTTTCAAACCCTAACTATTTTTCGTAATATACCAGTTGAACCCAATCTGGTGCAAGAAAAAGTCCAACATATCCAACGACATTTGGCTGACGTACAAAACAGTTTAACTTATTTGTTAGAAGCTTTATACACTTTTTATCATATTCGTCCAATTGTATTAATTGATGAATACGATGCGCCAATTATTGATGCACATCAACGTGGCTTTCGCACAGAGTTTACTGATTTTTATGCGAGTTTTTTAACCAATGCTTTAAAAGGAAATCCCCATTTGGGACAAGCACTTCTAACAGGAATTCAACGAGTAGCAAAAGAAAGTATTTTTTCTAAGCTCAATAATCCTGTTGTATGTACAGTATTGAGCAAGCAGTATGCTTCCTGTTTTGGATTAACAGAAACAGAAACAAGCACACTGCTAGAACATTACGACCTTGAGTTAAACAATGAAGTAAAAGCCTATTATGATGGCTATTGTTTTGCAGGTGTTGATATTTATAATCCATGGTCTATTCTGAATTATGCAAATGAAAAAATACTTAAACCCTACTGGATAAAAACCTCAACCAATGCCCTTATTACAGAATCAGTTTTGAAAGCTAATTATCTCTTTTATCGCAATTTTAATAAGCTTATTGCGCATGGTGAAGCAACGGTAAGTCTCAACCTAGAAGCCTCATTTGCTGAACTTCCAAGAGCAGACACTCTATGGGGGTTACTTGTAAATGCGGGTTACTTAACTGTTACTCGTGTAGATTATCAGATAAATGGCTTTACTGTTCGTATTCCAAATAGAGAGATTGTTGATGAATTTAAAGGGGTCGTTAGTGCCCATGCCAAATTATCAAGTGAGTTATTACAAGAAATGTTAATGGCTTTAATGCAAGGCGAAATGGATGACTTTTTTGAGATTTACCAGCAGCTCGTCATTGAATCTACCAGTTATCACGATGCAAAAGAAAATGCCTATCATATGTTATTTTTGGGAATGGTTATTCACTTAAGAGATTTATATCACATTAGTAGCAATATTGAATCTGGTCATGGTAGAAGTGATTTGATTATGGAGTCAAAAGATGTCAAGTATCCTCATATAGTTATCGAATTTAAAGAGGGAGCAGATGTCGAAAAACTTAAAAATAAAGCGCTAGCTCAAATTCATGAGAAAAAGTACTATACAGGATTAGTTGGCGATATCCTCTGTCTAGGCATTGCTCATGATAAAAAGGTCTGTCAGTTGGTACACGAGATGATTAGAGTTTAGTGTAAAAGTACTGAATAACAGTTTGTTGCTCCAAATAGCAAGAAGCTTTAAACATTGAATTTAAACACTTGCAAACAAAGACGTTTTTTTGACAAAAAGCGTTCTAGTTTGTAAGTGTTTTTTTATATATAATTTATAATGAATATGCTTTTATCTGTTGGAGGTGTCTTATGATTAGAAAAGCAACAAAAATGAAAGTTTATCGTGAATGTTATGACGAATATAAAAGACGGCATGATGAGGTATGGCCAGAAATGGAAGTGATGCTAAAAGCCCATGGCGCTCACAATTATTCAATCTTTTTAGATGAAGAATTCGGCGTGTTATTTGCCTATGTTGAAATTGAATCTGAAGTGTTATGGAAAAAGGTCGCACGAACAGAAATTTGCCAGAAGTGGTGGGCGTATATGGCAGATGTGATGGAAACCAATGATGATAATAGTCCCAAATCTTGGGAATTAAAAGATGTATTTTATTTGAAATAATGAAGTGAATAAGAGGAGGAAATTAGGATGAGATTAGAGTTTAACCCTTTAGAAATAGAATCAGTGATTGATTTAATCGTTAAACGAACCATGGAAATGGATCTGCACTGGGATTGGCCTTGTGGGGTCGCTTATTATGGTATTGCAAAAGCATATGAAACGTTAAAGAAAGAAGAATACCTCCAATTTTTAAAAGGGCGGGTAGATGAGCTGATTGAACTGGGTATCCCAAATCATAATGTCAATACTTGCGCGATGGGTCATGCTTTGCTAACCCTGTATGATGCAACCGGAGAAGAAGTTTATAAAAATTTAATTTTTGAAAAATTAGATTACTTAAGTCATCATGCTTTGCGTTTTGGAGATCATGTTTTGCAGCACACGGTATCGGATAAAGATGATTTTCCTGAACAATGCTGGGCAGATACTTTATTTATGGCAGCGTTATTCATGTTAAGAGCTGGTAAGATGTTTGATAATGAAGCATGGAAAAAAGATGCCCTTAATCAATGGTACTGGCATATTACCTATTTACAAAATGAAAAAAACGGCCTTTGGTATCATGGATATAGCCATGCAGTGAAAACGCATTTGAGTGGCTTTCATTGGGGAAGAGCTAATGCCTGGGCGGCATATACCATGTCACAAGTTCGTCCTAGTTTAGATGAATGGTATTTATATCCAGAAGCGATTGAAGTATGGGGGAGTTTAGATGAGCAATTGGTAGGATTAAAACCCTATATAACAGAAAAAGGGTTGATACGTACCCTTATTACTGATCCTGAATCTTATGAAGAAATATCTGCTTCTGCAGGGATTGCAGCGGCAATGCTTGCTGTAGATAATCCTTTATATATCAAATATGTGAATAAGGCAATGATCGGAATTTTAGAACATGTAGATGAGTTTGGTAAAGTTTGTAATGTTTCAGGAGGAACAGCGGTTATGAAAGATCGCGAAGGTTATATGAATATTACGAAAAGATGGATTCAAGGTTGGGGTCAAGGTTTGACGCTTACATTTTTGAGTTATTTATTAATTAAAGGAGGCGGGCAGCCAGATGAGTAAAGGTGGTTTTACTTTGCCTGGGCAGACTGGGTATGAAGAGCTAACATTGAGATTGGCTAAAAAATGGGGCGCTGATGTTATTCGAGATAGTGATGGTACGAAATTATCAGATGAGATTCTAAGTGCTGGCTATCAAATTTATTCAACCATTTGTATTGTTCGCGAGCATAATGAATGGGCGCGAAAACATATGGATAAGTTGCAACAAACATTTTTATGTACACCACCAAAGCTATCGACCGTTGAAAAAGAATTGGAAATTTTAATTATGGAAAGCTTTTTCCAGGATCAATTCCAGGTTAATGATACGCTTAAAGCCATGTCATATTGGCAAGTCTATGATCGAACAACAAATACATTATTAGATCATTCTGACTGGGTCTATCATCAAGAAAGTGGCACTGTAACTATTAAAGCACCGGTCCTTTGGCATCACTATACAGTAAGTTTTGTTGCCTATCGAATCTGGGAAGAGATATCAATGTATAACCATACGACTAATAATTGGAGTTCGGAGCATTTAATGCAAATTGATCCAAGATATCCAGAAAATCAGGAATATTTACTAAAGTGGTTGCGCAATTGGTGTGAAAATAATCCTGATACCGATGTTGTTCGTTTTACTTCACTGTTTTATAATTTTGTTTGGATTTGGGGGAGTGACGAAAGAAATCGCTATAAATTCGTAGATTGGGCTTCTTATGATTACACAGTTAGTGTTCTAGCTTTAGAGGCGTTTGAAAAGGAATATGGCTATCGTCTTACTGCCGAGGATTTTATTAATCAAGGGAAACTTCAGGTGACGCATATGCCACCACCTAAGACGAAACTTGATTATATGGAATTTATCAATGATTTTGTTATTTCCTTTGGAAAACAATTAATTGATATTGTTCATGAGTATGGAAAAAAAGCTTATGTTTTTTATGATGATAATTGGGTCGGAATGGAACCTTATAATGGTCGGTTTCATGAGTTTGGATTTGATGGAATGATTAAGTGTGTTTTCTCAGGGTATGAGGCAAGAATGTGCTGCGCAGTTGATGTACCAATCCATGAAATTCGTCTCCATCCATATCTTTTCCCCGTAGGGCTTGGTGGTGCACCAACATTTATGGAAGGGGGAGATCCAACGCGAGATGCTAAGATATATTGGAACAATGTAAGACGTGCATTACTACGTGAAAAAATTGATCGAATTGGGCTCGGGGGCTACTTATCATTAGCAGAACCATTTCCAGATTTTCTTGATTATATTGAAAAAGTTGCGGATGAGTCAAGGTTAATTAGAAGTTTCCATGATGCTGGTAAACCCTATGAAATTAAAACAAAAGTCGCTGTTTTAACATGCTGGGGTAAAACGCGTACTTGGACACTTTCAGGTCACTTCCATGAAACATATATGCATGATTTGATTCATATTATTGAAGCTTTATCTGGGCTACCGATTGATGTTTCATTTATTTCTTTTGACGATGTAAAAGCAGACAGATTATCAGAATTTGATGTTGTTATTAATGCTGGTTATGCTGGTAGTGCGTGGAGTGGTGGTGACGTTTGGAAAGATGAGAGGGTTGTATCGTTATTAACTGAGTGGGCCTATCATGGTGGCACTTTCATCGGCGTTAACCAACCATCAGCAGTAGAAGGATATGATTCTTATTTTAGAATGTCTCATGTTTTAGGTGTTGACCAAGATACTGGAGCGAGAGTGTGTCATGGTAAATGGAAGTTCGGGGTTGCTGATGATGAGGGATTGCTTCCAGAAGAAGGTGTTGCTTTAGTAGCAAAAGAAAATAGATTCTTAACAGATGGAAAGGCTAAAACTTTATTAGCAGATGATCAAAATCCAGTACTTACTGTTAATGAATTTGGAAAAGGAAAAGGAATCTATCTATCTGAATTTATTTTTACGCTTGCGAATACCCGGTTATTATATCAATTGATTCGTTACGTTGGAGGTGAAGGCATCCTTGGAAAGTATATGACTGACAATCTTAATACAGAGTGTGCTTACTATCCAGAAAGTCGTAAATTAGTGGTTATTAATAATAGTGAGGAGGTACAAACGACTAAAATTGATACCGAGTTTGGGGCGAAAGCATTTACTATCCTGCCATTTGATACAGTATTTATGGATTTATAAAAATAATAGCTTATTTAAAAACAGTCGCAAAAATGGACTGTTTTTAAACAACTTTCGACCTTAACTGTAAGTGTTTTTGTTGCTATAATAATATATGTAAAAAACAAACGTTTACATTCAGGGAGGAACTTTTTATGAAAAGGAAACTGTTATTAGTGGTAAGTTGTTTAATGGTGGCGTTGCTAGTTTTAGTTGCATGTAATGGTGACGATGGGGATTCAGATGAAATTGTTCTTCGCATCGGATGGTGGGGAGGAGATAGTAGGCATGAACGAACTTATGAAGTCATTGAATTATTTGAAGAACGTCATCCAGGGATTAGGATCGAGGCTTATTACGCACCTTGGGGAGATTATTGGACAATGTTAACAACAATGGCTGCCGCAGATAATTTGCCTGATATTATTCAAATGGATATGACCCGTATTAATGAATTTGATGGAAATGATTTACTTCTTGACTTAGCACCATTTATTAATAGTGGCGCCATTGACTTAAGTCATGTTGATAATGCGTATCAAGAAATCTTACAAGATGGTGCTAGAACCCTTGGTATTTCATTAGGGGCAAATGCGTTTGCATTAATCTATAACCGTGATTTAGCAAATGAACATGGTATTAGCTTTGACCCAGGTTATACATACGATGAAATGCTTGCAAACTTTCTGGTGATGAGAGCAACAATTGGAGATCACTTCATGGGATTTGATTTCTCTGATGCTTCATATGAAGTGTTTAATATGTTTGTTCGTCAATTTGGTCAGCCATTCTACGGTGATGGTGCATTAGGATTTGACGAAGACATTTTAGTTCAGTTTTTCGAAATGATGCACAATATGATTGAAGATGGAACTGGTTTCCCAGAATCGTTACGTGTACAACTTAATACAGCTGGTGAAGCTTATACCAACCATAATATCATTGCAGGGATTGGTGCAAGTAACCAAATCGTAGGTCGTTCAGGTGAAACTGAATATGAACTTGGATTAGCACTATTGCCAAGAGTTGCAAGTGGATCACATTCAGGACATTGGCTTCGTTCTTCCATGCAATTCTCTATTACAAGTGGTACTGAAGTCTCCGATGCAGCAGCTAAATTTATTGATTTCTTCACTAACGATATTGAAGCAAACCTGATTTTAGAAGCAGAGCGTGGTGTGCCAATTTCTAGTGAAATTCGTAATGCTTTAATTGATATTGTTCCAGCACCAGTCGCAGAGCAGTTTACATTCTTAGATGTTGTTGCTGCAAATGCAAGTGCAGTTGATGCCTTACCACCAGAGGGTGCTACTCAGTTTAGAGATGCATTTCAAAGAATTTCGGAATTTGTTATGGCAGGTGTAACAACACCAGCAGATGCAGCACAGCAGTTTATGAATGAAGCAGCCAGTATTTTTGCTCAAATGCAGTAATGATTAAATAAGATTTTGATAACCTCTCTACCTAGGAAAGTATAGGTTTGGGAGGTTATCAATTTATACGAAAGGTGGCGGTTGCAATGGAAAAAATTAGGCTAAGTCCAGAAATGCAAAAAATGCAAAAGAGGCGGGCAATGAAAGAGACGTTAACAGGATATGCCATTATTTCACCATGGTTGATCGGCTTTTTAGCATTAACAATCGGACCAGTGATAGTCTCTTTTTATTTATCGTTTACAAATTATAATATTTTATCATCACCAGTTTGGACAGGCATGCAGAATTATGTCACTATTTTAACAAATGATCCACGATTTATACAATCATTACGAGTAACACTCATGTTTGTTTTCATCTCGGTTCCTTTGAGATTAACCTTTGCCCTATTAATCGCCATGATTTTTAGAAGAGAGCGAAAAGGAACAGCGATCTTTACAACCATTTATTACATCCCATCGATCATCGGTGGAAGTGTTGCAGTTGCTGTTGTTTGGAGGCAATTATTTAATTTTAATAACGGTGTCATAAATGCGATTTTCTCAGCATTTGGTTTCCCACCAGTTAACTGGCTTGGACAACCTCAGACAGCATTAGGTCTTTTGATCCTACTATCAATTTGGCAATTTGGTTCGCCAATGATTATCTTCCTAGCTGGATTAAGACAGATTCCGCAAGAATTGTATGAAGCAGCCAATGTTGATGGTGCAAGTAAAATTCGTCAATTTTTCCGAATAACATTACCCATGCTAACACCTGTTATTTTCTTTAACTTAGTCATGCAGACCATTGGTGGATTTATGACGTTTACACAAGCATTTTTAATTACAGGTGGTGGTCCAATGGATGGCACGCTCTTTTATGCAGTTTATTTATACCAAGTGGCATTCGGACACTTAAGAATGGGATATGCATCAGCAATGGCATGGATTTTACTTGTCATCATCGGTATCATCACGCTGATCTTATTTGCAACACAAAAATTCTGGGTGCATTACACAGGAGAATGATGATATGATAAAGTCGAAAAATCAAAAACTAAAAGATATGATTTACTATATATTAGTCTCACTTTTTGCCTTCTTCATGATCTATCCAATTCTATGGATGATTGCCAGTTCATTAAAACCAGATATTGAAATTTTCAACAATGCCATGTCATTAATCCCAGGCGAGGTTTTGTGGGAAAATTATTTAGCTGGCTGGCAAGGATTCGGAAGACAAACATTTGCTACATTCTACCGAAATTCCTTTATAATCACAGGATTAGTTGTGCTAGGTACACTGATGACAGCTAGTCTTACAGCCTATGGTTTTGCCCGTTTAAACTTCAAAGGCAAAAAAGTTTTATTTGCCTGTTTAATGGGAACCGTGATGCTCCCAGGTCAGATGACATTAATCCCGCAATACATTATGTTTCACAACATCGGCTGGGTGAATACCATCTTACCATTAGTTGTCCCTTCTTTCCTAGGTGGAGGCCCATTCTTTATTTTCCTGTTGGTCCAATTTATTCGTGGCATCCCAAAAGAACTTGATGAAGCAGCAGTCATAGACGGGTGCTCAACATTCGGTGTGTACTTCCGCGTTATTTTACCCCTAATCAAACCTGCCTTAGTAACAGTCGGATTATTTGCATTCATGTGGACATGGGATGACTTCCTTGGCCCCCTTGTATACTTAAATGATGCAAGACTACATACCGTCACCTTAGGACTAAGAAATTTTATGGATGTGACAACAGCAATGAATTGGGGACCGTTACTAGCCATGTCTACATTATCATTAGTTCCACAGTTGCTCATCTTCACCTTCTTCCAAAAATATCTAGTTAAAGGAATTGCAACCACTGGATTAAAGTAAGGGACGATAGGGGGAAGGGCAAGCGCATAATGGAAAACTATCAATGCTAAGGGGGAGATATACTAGAGAAACAGAGCATTTTGGCAGTTAGATCGTCTTTAATAGAATCAAAATTCAAACATACTTAAATAAAAGGGGAAAAAGCAATGAAGA
>Ga0123355_10007901_pt1 | contig 16021 bp, 25 predicted proteins | sample TergutEmb28metaG_3_FD_89872 | JGI IMG/M metagenome (GOLD analysis project Ga0123355, IMG submission 89872) | Embiratermes neotenicus P1 segment gut microbial communities from Petit-Saut dam, French Guiana - Emb289 P1 | ecosystem: Host-associated > Arthropoda: Insects > Digestive system > Gut ...
GCCGGCCACCGCGCCGCGCCGCAGCGCGGTGTGCTCGGCGAGCCGCGCGGCGGTCATCAGTCCGGCCGCGTCTTTCTGCGCGTCGCTGGTCAGCGACCGGCTGACGCTGCCGTTGACGTTGCGGGGCAGCGGGCCCGGGCGGGGGACGACGCCGCACAGCGGGCAGCGGCGCGAGGCGCCGCCCTGGGCCTTCAGGCGCCGCTCCAGGTCCCGGCTGCCGGGCCACCAGACGCGGGCGAGGCGCCAGCCGATGCCCGCCCGGGTGATGACGAGCATCAGCCGTGCGCCTCCCCAGGTGCCGTGCTTGGCCAGCCGCCGGGCCAGGCCCCGCCGCCCGCCTTCGGCGAACCCCGTGTAATGGGCCGCGCAGGACCCTGCCGGGGCGCCCTCGTACGGGATGTACGGCCGGTTGAAGTGGATCAGGTACACCACCCCGGGGCCCGTGCCGCTCATGACGCTGCCCTCAGGGCACCCCGCGCGCCGCTGGCTGCCCGGGCTTCACAGAGCTCGCCGCGGAGCCGGCGGACTTCGGCGGCGAGGCTGAGGACGTCGTCGCGGGCGGCGGCGAGGAACTCCCACAGCTCGGCGCCGGGTCCGGGCGACCCGTTATGCCAGATGCCCTCCTGGATGGCGATCCACCGCCCGGAGCAGGACCAGTGGCCGTCGGTCTCGTCGTCGGCCGCGCCGGAGTACGGGATCCACAGCATGTCCGGGCAGGCCATCCACTCCCCGGCGGGGGCGGCCTGGGCGCGGGCGGCGATGGCCTCGACGTCGAGCGGGAAGACGGTGATGCCGCCGCGCGGGGCAACGGCCGCAGTCATGACCGCCGCCTCGAGGTCCGGCCCTCGCGGACGGTGGCGACCGCAGCGGACGGGCTGATCTCCCCTGTCCGGACGCGTTCCTGGCTGCCCGGGTCCAGGTCCAGCAGGTCCAGGTAGAACCGGGCTGTTTCGGAGCTGAGGCCGGCGGTCCGCGCGATCGCGCGGAGCGTGCGGTGCTCGGCGCGCAGCTGCCCGAGCCGCTCGGCGGTCTTCATCGCCTGGACGCCGCGGGGCAGCGTGCCGGTGTGGGGTGAGCGGCCCGGCTTGCGCTTGGGGTCGCCCGCGAAGTTCACCCCGCCCCAGATGCCGAACTCCTCATGGCGGGCCTGAGCGCCCGCAAGGCACTGGGCGCGGACCGGGCAGCCGGCGCAGACGGCCTTGGCGGCGGTGCCGTCGTTCACGCCTTCGGGAAAGAACATGTCGGGCGGCAGTCCCGCGCAGGCCGCGGTGGCCAGCCGCCCGGTCGGCTGGCTGGGCAGGTTGATGATGGCCCGGCGGGTAACGGGCTGGCTTTGGGCCAGCCCGGGACGGCGGGCGGCGACGGCGGTCACCGGAGGCCTGCTTGCAGGGCCTCGGGGCCGCCGGGGGTCCGCTCGAACGCGGTGAAGACGGCCTCTTCGACCGCGGCGGCGGACCGCCGGTCGGCGAAGGTTACGCCGGGCTCGGCGAGCACGGCGAGGGTCAGCGCGGTGGCGGCGTCCAGGTCGGCCAGGCCGACCACGGGCCCGGCCGCACCGGGCAGGGGGATCACCGTCCCGTTGCGGTGACTAGGCTGGGGTGTCATCTGGGTCTTCTCCTGCGATCGCGAGCGGGATGAGCGCGGCCCGGTCTGGTGGCCCCGGCGTTGCAGTCGCCGGGGCCACGCTCCGGAACGCGGCCTTGATGTGTTCCTCGTCTTCCGGGGTGCGGTGCCAGATCAGCTTCGCCGCGCCCGCTTCGGTCGGGTGATACGCACGGTCGATCCAGCCGTACCTCGCGCAGTCGGCCAGGTACGCCCGGACCTGCGCGCCGAACGAGAGCCCGGTGCTCACCATGGCTCCGCGGCGCGGCGCATGCGGGCAAGCAGGGCCGTCAGCCGGCGCTGCGGCGGCGTGGCGGCCGTTTCGGCGATGCGCGCTGCGGCCCCGGCGGCGTCGGCGGTGGAGTCGGCGAGGTCGGACAGCACGTTGCCGAGGTCGGCGGCCTGGTCCTGGCAGGTGTCGCACAGCGCGAGGACGGCGTAGGTGACCGCGCTGAGGCCCCGGGCGATCACGACCGTGGCGGCCGGCGCCGTGGACAAGGTGACGTCTTCGATGTTGCGGAGCTCGCGCTCGGCGAGGTCTTGCCAGGTGACGGACGCGGGAACCGGGCTGCGCGGCGGCCGGGCGCCTGGTTCGGTGACGGTGGTCATAGGGGTTCCCTTTCTGCTGGTTACGCGGCGCCGAGCCGGGCGGCCTGGGCGTGCCGGGAGTTGTCGCGGGCCCGGCTGAGGGCGGCACAGGCGCCGGTGGCCCGGGTGTGTGCCTGCTGCAGCTGCTCGGCGGCCCCGGTGAGGGCGGTCACCGGACTGGGCCCGGGAGTGTGCGCGTAGGCGTCGCCGAGCGGCCCGGCCAGCGCGCCGCAGACGGCGGCGAGTCCGGCGCAGGCGCTGGTGAGGACTTCGGTGACGTACGCGTGCCCGGCCAGCAGGGCAGCAGCCGGGATGCGAGGGCCGGACAGGTGCTCACTGCCGGCGGCGGCCGCGGCGGCGAGGTCGGCCATGCGCGCGGACGCGGCCCGCGCCAGCCGCAGCGCCCGGCCCGGGTCCTGGCCGCGGCCGGGCGTGCCGCGGGTCAGCCCGCGGTGCTCCCGGGTCCGGGTCCAGGCGGCGCGCAGGAGCCCGGCGGCGGTGTCGGCGCGGCGGGCGGCCTTGGTGAGCGCGTCCCGCGCGAGGTCGTGGTCCTGGGCGGCGCGGGCGGCAGGGACCCGGTGGAGCAGGGCCCCGCTGGCGCGGGCCTCGGACTTCAGCGCGTCGGCGAGGGACAGGGTGGTGTCGTGCAGTTCGCTGAGCATGCCGGAGAGCACCGCCACGGGCGCCGCGGGATCGGGGCGGGCGGCGGTGAGATCGCGGACGACGTCGGCGGCGGCGCCCGCCGCGGTGACCGCCGTGTCGGTCTCGAAGCTGGAGGTCATCCTGCGGCTCCGGCCGTGCGCTTCGCGACCGCCGCGGCGGCGCGGCGGAGGGTGTCCTGGGCGCACTGGATGTCTTGCTGCGCACGGGTCAGTTTCCCGGCCGCTTCGGCGAGCGCCCCGGTGACGCGGCTGATGCTGGCCCGCTCGGTTTCGCCGGCCTTGGTGCGGAGCGCGGTGTGGAACACCTCGCTGGTGTCGGAGACCAGGAAACTGGTTGTCTCGCAGGCGCCCGCGAAGAACCCGGCGGCGAGCAGGACCGACCCGGTGATTTCCCGGTGCCCGGCGAGCAGGGCCAGGGTGTCCGCGCCGGCGATGTCGCGGTGCCCGGCTGCGGTGAGCGCGTCGGCGAGGACGGCGGTGCGGTCGGCGGAGGCGCGGGCCTGCCGGACGCCCTTACTGCCGGGATCGGGTGTGTCCTCCCCGTAGGAGGCCGCGATGGCGCGGGCCGGGCGCATCGCGCTGCGCAGGGCCTCGGCGGCGCCGTCTGCCAGCTGCCCGGCCCGGTTAAGCGCGAGGCGGGCGCCGCCGGCGGCCTCGTCCATCTGCAGGTGCGCCAGCAGCGCCTCGGTGAGGACGGCTTCTGAGCGCAGCGCGGCGGACAGGTTGCGGGCGGTTTCCCGCAGGTGGCTAATCATGGCGTGCTGGATGGCGCGGGGCGCGTCGGCGAGGATCTCGATGCCGCCGCGGGGCGCGGGGATGACGCTGAGCGTGGCGGCCGCCACCAGGGCGGCGGTGACCGCTTCGTCGGGTTCGGGCTTCATCAGGGACGGTTCCTTTCCTCGAGGTGGCGGCGCGGGGTTCACGCGGCGCCGGGCAGTGCCTTGCGGCGGGTCCAGGTGTCGGCGAGCTCGGCTTCGGCGGCGGCGGCGCGGGCCCGGGCGTCCTTCAGGTGCATGACGGCGCGGAAAAGCGCCCCGGTGGCGTTCCCCGCGTCACGGCGGGCGCCGGGCCCCGTCGCGGCGCATGCGCTGCGGATGTTTTCGCGGAGGCTGTCGCAGGCGCGGGCGAGCTGGCGGGCGGTGACCGCGAGCGCTTCGGCGATCCGGCGGTGCGCCGCGACCAGGGCCAGGCCCTGATCCGGGCCGGGCCCTGGGTCCCGCCCGGCTGCCTGTAGCGCTGCGGTGAGTTCCCCGGCGCGCCGCGCGGCCGCGCGGGCGGCCCGGAGCGTACCGTCGTCGTCGGCCTGGGCGCCGTCGCCGGCCAGGGCAAGGACGGCCCGCCAGGCCCGGTAGATGTCCTCCCCGGCGCCGCTGGCGGCCAGCGCGGCCCGCTCGAGCCTGCGGCGGACCGCGTGGTCGGCGGAGGGTTCGGGGCCGCCGGCGTGCTGCGCTGCGGGGGCAAGGGCGAGGGCGGTGAGGCGGGCCTCGGCGGTCAGCGCCCCGGACAGTTCGCGGACGGCCTCGAGCACCGTCTTCAAGACGGCGGCGCAGGAGGCGAGCGGCCGCCCGGGGCGGCTGCAGGCCCCGGCGAGGAGGACCGCCGCGTCGGCGGCTGCGGCGGCGGCGCTGGCTGCGGCCTCGGCCGCGCCGGAGGCGGCTCGTACGGGCGCGGCGTTCATTTCAGGCTGCCTGCGGGAAGTCGTAGGTGCGGGTTTCCTCGTCGTGGATCAGGTCGCCGCGGTCGACGTACTCGGCGAGGCGGGCGTGGATCCAGGCGCGGCCCATGCCGGGCCGCATGATCGGCCGGAAGTCCCTCGCGGCGAGGCCGGTCCTGCCCTGGGCGCGGAGCTGGGCGAGGTGGCCGGCGAACAGCTCGCGGGCTTCGGCGGGGTCGACCGGGTCGGGGGCGTCGAACTCGAACGGCTCGTCGCCGGGCTGCGGCCCGATCTCGTCGTCGGGGCCGGCGTCGAGGCCGGGGGTGGGGTCTTCGGTGGCCAGGTACTCGTCAAGCACGTTTTCGTCCGTTTCGGTGTCGCTGTCGGTGTCGTCGTCCCAGGGCCGGGCGTGGCGGGGGCTGGTGAGCGTGACCGCGGGCCGCACCGGGCTGTCGCCGGCCGGGCGGGCGGGGGCCGGCTGGCCGCCGAGGAGCTCGGCGGTGATCTCGTCGACCGGCCGGGCCGACGCGGGGTACCGGGCGGCGTAGGCGGCGATGGTCCCGGCGGCGGTCGCGTCGTGGGCTTCCTTGCTGGAGGTGTCGCCCCAGGCGTAGTGCCGCATCCGCATCGCGATCCGCTCCGGCGGGGTGCCGGGGTAGTGCAGGTAGGCGGTGCCGGGGTGGTCCAGGCCGATCGCGGCCGGGTCCGCGCCCATCTCCTGCTGCTGCTCCGACAGCCCGTACCGGGCGTCGCTGGCCTGCTGCAGCCCGAAGCACAGGTGCGCCATCTGGCTGCGGATGATGGTGGGCAGCTGGTCGAAGGTGTTCCGCTGCAGCGACACGAACCAGGAGCCGCCCGCCGACCGCAGGGACCGCACGTCGCTGATCCAGTTGTCTTGTTCTTTGCTGGTCAGCGCCTCGAAGAGGTCGGGGGCCTCTTCCATCCACGGGATCCAGTAGGTGAGCCCGCAGCCCTCGGTCCACTTGGTCAGGTGGTGGTCGCCCAGCCACGTGGTCCGCTGCTTCAGGCCCGTGTGGAGCCGGTTGGCGAAGTCGCGCCACCCGTCCCTGGTGTACTCAACCCGGTGCAGCGCCGGCTCGAGCGGGCCGAACGTCTGCGATCCCTTGGTGATGTCGTTGCCGAAGATGGCCGCGTCGTAGCGGGTGATGATCTCAGCGGCGTAGCACCAGCAGCCGCCTTCGGACTTCCCGGACCCGGACGCCCCCATGACGTGCATGTGATGGCCGGTGATCGGGTGGAGGACGGGCACGCCGTCCTGCCACATGCCGGTGCGCAGCGGCCGGGCGATCGACGCTCCCGCCGCCGACGGGCCGGGATGCGGGATCGGGCGGCGGATGAGCCGCGGGTCGGACAGGGTGACCAGGGCGTGGTCGGCCCGGTCCGGGTCCTCGGCGATGGCCAGGGCCCCGGGCGGGACCTGCCCGCCGGACTCGATGTGCTTGACCCGGTTCTGCAGGTCCCCCGCGGTCCTCTCCCCCGGGGGCAGCACCGCCACGGCGGTCGCCCGGTGCGGCTCGATCGACTTGACCCGCAGTTCCGTGCCGGAGATCCCCGCTTCCTTCGCGGCGTCGGCGAACCAGGCCGACAGCCGGCCGGCCGGGGTGCCGGCGGCGCCGGCGGCGGCCATCTTCGCCCGGGCGTGGCTGCGCAGGTTCCAGCTGACTGCCGTCGCCGGCCCGAAAATCCCGAACACGACGCCGACCGGGCCGCTGAGCGGCCCGGCGATCACGGCGATGGTCAGGTACAGGCAGGCGAGCGCCACCGTCGCGGCGGTGTGCGCCCGCCCGGCCGGGACCAGCTTCGAGGTCTGCCACGCGCAGCCGGCCAGGCCGGCCCCGGCCAGGGTCATGCCGGACGCCACCCAGGGCAGGATGCGGGGGTTCTCGCCGAGCGTCAGGTGGTAGACGGCGGCGGCGCCCAGGATGACGATCAAGGTCAGCCAGGGCTTGGCGATCCGGAGCAGGGCGGAGGTCTCGGACGCCCACACCCGCTCCATCGAGGTGTCCTCGGTGATGGTGATGTTCTGCCGGGGCATGCCGCCCCTCCTTTCTGCCGGGCCGTTCGGCGGGGTCTTAGTCGTCGGCGTTGTTGAAGTCGAACCGCTTGGCGGGCTGCTGGGCCGGCTTGGGGTTGATCACGTCGGCGAACTGCAGGCGGAACTCCTGGTAGAGCTTCACGGCCTCCACCGCCGCGCCGATGTACAGCTCGGCGGCCCGGTAGAGCCGTTTCGCGACCCGCCGGGCCCGCATCCGGGTGTCGATGCCGGCCAGCAGCGGGTGCCCTTTCTGGCGGGACAGGACCGCGACGAGTTCCTCCGCGGCGAACTCCGCCTCGTTGGACATGTCGCGGGACAGCTGCCGCAGCGCCTTGCTGTAGTCCGCGACGGCCTGGGCGCCGGTGAACTCGATTCCCTCGAGCTCGGGGATGCGCTTACGGGTTGTGGCCATTCAGTTGCCTCCTTCTGGGGGTGCCGGGGCCCGGCGGTCGCCGGGCCCGTCGTCGGGGATGATCTCGGCCTCGATCGCGTCGTGGGCGCGCCGCCGGTACTCGCTCGCGGCGGCCTCGCCGACGCGCCGCGCGACCCAGCCCATGCGGGGCAGCCCGAGCCAGGCGGACAGCAGCGCGTCGGCCGCGCCGGCGAACAGGGCGGCGACGCCGCCCAGGCCGCGCAGCACCGCCCGCGGCGTCCGGGGGGTCCGGGTCGGCCGCTCGGTTCCGGTGTACAGGGTCATCACGGCCGCCTCCTGCGGGTCCGGCCGGCCCCCTGGGCGCGGCCGAACCCGAATCCGGCGATGAGCGCGGCGGCCACGGCGGCGGCCACGGGCCCGGCGAAGTGCCCGATCACGCCGCCGGCGATCAGGGCCACTGCGGCGGCGGCGAGGACGGCGGCGGAACCCCGGGCCCTGCGGGCGCGGGAGGCCCGGCGGCGGCGCGGCGGGACGCGGACGGCGGTCATTGCGTTCCCTCCGCCCTGCGGACCTCGATGATGATCTCGGCCCACTCCTCGCCCGGCCACAGCTGCGCGGCGAGCCCGGCGAGTTCTTCCTCCTGGGCGGCGGGCAGCTCGCGGGTGAGCGACTCGGGGTGGGCGGCGGCCATGCCGAACACGGCGCGGGCCTCTTGCTCCTGGGGGTCGCACAGCGGGCAGCCGCACGCCGTGCTGTGGCGGCGGCGCAGCCGGGCCGCGACGCGGGCCAGGAGGGCACGGAGGGCGGTCATGACAGGGCCTCCGTCCCCGGGCGCGGGGCGGCCGTGGTCAGGGTGACGGCGGCCGTGCGGACCGTTACCGGGTGCCGGTGGCAGCGGACGATCCACCAGGCCAGCCCGGCGGTCATCGCGGCCTCGGCCAGGCCGGTGAGGGTCACCGCCGCCGCGGCGGCCGCGGGGCCGCTGTAGGCGGGCAGTGCCATGGCAAGCGCGGCGGCCGGGGTCACCGCGAAGGCCAGCAGGTCGACCCCGAGGTGGATCTCGCGGCGGGCGGCGTAAAGCGGGTCGGCCAGGTGCACCGACTCCCACCCGAATGCCGGCCCCGCGTCCAGGGCGGCCAGGCGGGGCGCGAGGACGGACGGGACGTACTCGCGGATCAGGGAGATCTTCGAGTCGTTGGCCAGGTACGTCCAGCCGAGCACCGTGCAGGCGGGCGGCACCATGAGCAGGCACGCCGCCTGCCGGGCGGTCAGCGCGGCCGCCAGCACCCCGCCGACCGACGCGAGCGTCGCGTACAGCAGGTTGTCCCGGGTGCCGACCCGTGACGGCTGCTCGGCCTTCAGGGCCCTGTACTCCGCCATCAGCACGTCCTCGCGGACCGTCATGACGTCACCCCCGCAGGACCGCCCGCGAGGTCGCCGCGGATCCGCGGCCGCCGGGCGACGATGTTCCTGACCCGGATCAGCCATGTGTTGCGAGAGGCGCGCGGCTCATCGCCGGCGCCCCTGCGGCCGGCGAGGTCGGCTTGGACTGCGAGCAGCGCGTAGCCGACACCGGCCCGTGCCGTGCTGCTGTTCTCGAGGAGCTCCGCAGCGCGGGCCGCGTACCGCGCAGCCGCGGCGCGGCTGTCGTCCGCTGAGGTCATGACTGGCCCCCTTCGAGGATCTGGGCGCGGACCTTGTAGGCGTGGGATGAGTCGACAGGCGCGCCGTGCTGCTTGAGCAGCGCGACGGCGGCCGGGATGTCGGTCTTGCCGAGCGCGCCGAACGCGACGGCCAGGCGGTGTCCGGCGCTCATGCCGCTGAGGACGTCCGCGCCGATGGGCAAGACGGGCAGGTCCATGGCGGCGACGGCCTTCGCCTCGGCGGCGGCGCGGGCGGCTTCGGCCTTGATCTCGGTTTCGGCCTTGGCCGCGTTGAGGGCTTCCTGCGGAGTCTGCAGCGAGGTGTCGTTCAGTGCGAGTGACCAGGCCCGCCACGTGAGCCGCGGGTAGCGGGCCCACTGGATGAGGCCGAACTGGGGCATCTTGCGGGCGCGGCGGCCGGCCCGGCGGCGGACCGCCAGGCGGATCTGCCGTAGCAGCATGTCGAACACGAACATGACCGCCAGGCTCATGCCGCCGAAGTACAGGGCGCCCTCGATGCCGCCGGACACGATGCCGTGCCAGTAGTTGGCGGCGCAGCTCGCGAAGGTGAACACGTACATCGAGGCGCGCTCGCGGGCCGAGGACTCGTCCGACAGCTCGGCGCGCAGCGCGAGCATGGCGGAGATGGTGCTGACGCCGTCCAGCGTCAGGGGCACGCCCTGCGCGGCGGTGCCGGTGATGTGGATCATCCGCGCGAAGCCGGTCAGCCCGCGCCAGCTTTCGGCCTGGACGATGCCCTGCACGCCGACGAGCAGGGCCCCGAACGCGGCGCTGGTTACGCCACGCCCGGTGATCTTGTGCCACCAGCGCCGCTTCGACTCGTCTTCCTGGCCTGTCTGAGCGGCTAGCCGGGCTGCGCCGGCGTCGAGGATCGCCGCGAACACCTCGGGATCGAGGCCCTCGATCACGTCAACGGCCGGGCGGCTACCGCCGTCCGGCCTGACCTGGGTAACTTCAGTCATAGGACCCGTTTTCCTTTCAGTTTGGGCGGGTCGGGTGCGGCGGGGCGGCCACCCCGCCGCGCTGGCGCGGGCGGGCACGTGGGTGTGAGAGCCGGTGCCCGCCCGCCGTCTGTCACGGGCTGGCGGTCTCGGGTACCGCTGCGCCAAGCAGCGCTTCGGCTTGTGGACTCAGGGAATAGGAGACGGGTTCGCGCACGGCCAGGCGCGCCCGGATCGCGCACGCTGCGGCGAGATCGCAGCCGTACGCCACCGTGTCCCTGAGCCGGCGCAGTGCATCAGCCTGACGTTCCCGCATGCGGGTGCTCCTTCCGTGAGGCGGCGGGCACGTGGGTGTAAGAGTCGGCGCCCGCCGCCTGGGACGTTGAACTGTCCAGATTATGACTCAAAATTTTAAGTCTTATGTTATAAGAGTGCGGCTGACCGCAGGCGGTGTCAAGACTCAAAGTCCAAAGGTTTAGGCTTTGAGTCGCCCGACGAGGGGTGAAGTGAACCGAGGGATCGGAGTGACGATGGCGCTTGACTACCGGGAGATCGCGGCGGTCCTGCGGGAGGAGATCGCCGCCGGCGCGTACCCGCCAGGCGGGGTGTTCCCGACCGGCCCGGAGCTGGCCGCCCGGTTCAAGGTCAGCCAGGGCACCGCCAACCTCGCGATGAACGAGCTGCGGTCCGAGGGGCACATCCGCACGAAGCGCGGCCGCGGCACGGTGGTCAACCCTGTGCCGGCGATCCGCCGCGACGCGGCCGGCCGGCAGCGGCCGGGGGCGCGCGAGGCGGCAGGCTCCCGGGGCGCGTTCGACGCCGAGCTTCGCGCGGCCGGGCTCGAGCCGCGCACCGAGAGCGAGCCCGGCCGCGCGGTCCCGCCTGCGGACGTGGCGGCCGTCCTGGGCATCCCGGAGGGAACGGAAGCCGTCTACCGCCGCCGCCGCATGTACGCGGGCAGCGAGCCGGTTCAGCTCGCCACGTCCTGGCTCCCGGCGGACATCGCGGCGGGAACGCCGATCGAGGAACCCGACCCCGGGCCGGGCGGCATCTACTCGAGGCTCGCTGGCCTCGGCCACGCCCCCGCCAGCTACACCGAGGAAGTGAAGGTCCGCGTTCCCCTCACCGCCGAGGCCGACCAGCTCGAGCTTGACCCTGATCACCGCGTCTACGCCATTACGCGGACCGTCGCCGACGGCCAGGACCGCGTCGTAGAGGTCAGCAAGATCGTGCTGCCCGCTCACCTGTGGGTCCTGGTTTACAGGTGGCGCGCTGAAGACTGACCGCGCGCCGCGTGCCGTTCCGGGCTGAAGCCCGCCTGCCGTCATGATCATGGCCCTGTTTCCTCACGGAGGCAGGCCGGGCAGACGGCGGTGTCCGGCCAGCGTTCGCGGGGGTGGGCGGCGCACCGCTGCCCGCCGTACAGCATGTCGTCGGCCGCGCCGAGCGGGTAGCCGCCGTCCGGACGTTCCGCGAGCCGGGACAGATCGAGGCGCCGCCCGGGGGTGCCCGGTGCGGCGGCGGGCCCGGCCAGCCGCAGGTGCCGGGCGAGGTCCGCCCGCTGCGCTTCCCCGGCGCCGGCGAGCCTGCCGATCGCCAGCGGGACGGCGACCGTCAGCGTGTCGAGCAAGAGCGCCTCGTTCACCGTGCGGCTGCCTTCCCCGGGCCGGCTTCGGCGGGCCCGTTTACCCGCGCGGCCCTGCGTGCCCGTTCGGCCCCGGCATCCAGGAGGAGATGCGCGCGGCGGGTGCCGCCCGCGGCCCGCTGCATCGTCCCCGCGGCGCTGAGCAGCAGCACAGGCGGCCGCGGCCCGCCGGGGCGCCGTCCGGCCGGGTGCCGTCTGTATGCGTCGGCGATGACATGGGAGAACCGCTCGCAGGCCTGGCCGGTGAACGCGGCGGCCAGCGCGAGGCGCATCACCGCGGCGGAGATGTCCCCGAGCGCCGGCAACGGCCCGGTTAGCTCAGCCTTCCCGGCCCGCAGCAGGCCGGTCTCCAGGCCGGCGAGGCAGTTCCGGGCCTGGTTCGCTCGGCGGGTAAGGAGCTCCGCTTCGGCGGCCGCCTCCCACCCGGGGCCGTCCCCGCCGCGGTTCAGGTCGCGCAGGAGCACGCGGAACGCGAGCCCGATGGTGTCGCCCGCGCGCCGCGACAGCTGGCTGGCCTCTCTGACTTGCCCTCCGGCGATGTGCCCTTCGCCGGCCGCGTAGGCGGCGGGTTCCAGGGTGAGGATGGCGTCGGCCAGCGGGCCGGCGTAGTGCAGGCAGTTGCCGAGGAACCCGGCGGTCTGGGCGAGCCCGAGGGCCGGCCGGGCGTAGGCGGCGAGCGGCACGCCGCCGCCGGGCTCGGCGGCGGCCTCGCTGAGGGCCGCCGTGTACCGGGCCGCGTCGGCGGCGCCCGTGGTGACCGTGGCCAGGCGCGGTATCAGCGTCTTGTTCACTTCGCGGCCCGCCTTTGCGCCTGCGGCAGGGCGTCGCTGATGATGCCGGCGGCGCGGGCTGCGCAGCCGGATGCCCTGATGAGGGTCTCGCTGGCGTGGGCGAGGCGCCCGTCGCCCCGGTCGGGCTTGGCGCGGCCGCCGTCGCCGAGGTGGCGGGCCCAGGCGTTGTCGAGGCTGACGCCGAGCCGGGCGGCGGCGTGCCCGAGCCGGTACAAGGTGGTGTAGAAGTGCTCGGCGGGGGCTTCCAGGTACCGCAGCGGCAAGTCGGCCTTGAGGGCCTTTTCGGCTTCGGCGGACAGCCGGGCGAGCGCGTCGGCCGTGGTCTTGTAACGGCGGTAGCACCCGGGGGCGCCGAGGCGGGGCACCAGGCGCAGCGCGCCGGAAGCCTCGTCGAACGCCTGGCCGCACTCGCCGCCGGCGTCGTCGGTGAGCCTCCCGGCTTTCTTCAGGGACCTGCCCGCGGCGCTGCCCGCCTCAGGGTCGCTGATGCCGGCCTGAGCGAGGTCCGCGAGCCGGTGCGCGGCGCCCGCCGCACAGGTGAGCGCGTGAGCGATGTCCTGCAGCGGCTGCAGGTACGCCTTCAGCGGCGTGTCGGAGCCGATCCAGGTGCGGGCGAGCTCGCGGGCCTCGAGGCGGGCTTCCCCGGCCGCGTGCGCCAGGGCCCGCGGGTCCCCGCTCACCGCCCGCTCCCCGCGGGCGACTTCCACGCCGCGGCGCGCGCCTGTTCGGCGGCCGCGGCCAGGACCCGGTGCGCGCGGCGGGTATCGGCCGCCGTGCGCTGCATCATCGCGGCGACGGTACGAACTTCCCCGGCCGCCCGGGCCCTGCCGACGGGCCGGGCCGGGTGCCGCTCGTACGCTTCGGCCAGGCCGTAAGAGAACCGCTCCGCGGACTGAGACAGGAACGTGGCGGCCAGGGTCAGGTGCATGGTGACCTCGGCCAGCGCGGCCAGGGCCGGCAGCGCCCCGGTGACGTCGGCCACGGCGGCTTTCTCAAGATCGCCCTTCAAGGCGATGAGGCAGTCCCACGTCTGGTGCGCGCGGCGGGTGAAGAGCTCCGCGTCACCAGCCGCCTGGCCGGGCTCGGTGCCGGCCTTGCGGAGGTCGCGCCGGACGTTGTCCGCCGCCCGGGTCACGGTGTCGCTGGCGCGCCCGGCGCGGGCGGCCGCCTCAGCGAGCCACCTCCCGGCCCGCTCCGCGCCGTCGTCGCCGGCGGCCCTGAGCGTATCGGCGGTCATCCGCGCGAGGTAGTAGAGGCAGTCCCCGTCGGCGCTGACCGCCGCGGCGGCCCGGCGGAGCGGCTCATGGTAGGCGGCCAGGGGGATGTAGGGGTCGATCCGGTCGGCGGCCTCGCTGAGGAGAGACGCGTACCGGGAAGCGGGGGCGGCGGACGCGGCGATCTGGACGGGACGCGGCATGGCGGGCGCCTACAGGCCGTTGATGAAGCGGTCGACCGCGTCAGCGGCCTGAGTGACGAAATTGCCGCCGTCGCGGGTGGCGTGCGCGGCCCCGGCCGGGTCGCGGACGATGCACATGAGAATGAAGATGATCAGGGCTGCCCAGCCCAGCTTCCTGAAGAACCCCGATTCACTGCCGAATCTCATCGCTTTCCCCTCATTTCCTCGGATGTGTGGGTTTGCGCCTTGTATGCACGAGGGTGGCTTGATGGGGTATGACGTCTCCATGGCGTGAACCGGACCTCTGGCGGACTGCGACAGGACGCCTACCGGACATCGCCCGTTTTGTCCTTGCGGCGGACAGTTCACGGGCCTGAAAGTCGACGTGAGACCGCGCGAGGAAGGGAGGCTGACATGGCGGGACGGACGGAAGGCGGAACCCCCGCGACTGTGCTTGAGCACCTGCTGTGGCAGCGGGACCAGACATATGAGGAAGTTGTCGCGGAGTTCCTCGGGCTCGCCCGAGAGACAGGCGAGCGGGCCACGATGAGCGTGCGGCACCTGCACAGGCTGGCCAGGGGGCAGGCGGCGACCTGTAACCCGGTCACCCGGCGGGTTCTGCAGGCTCAGTTCGGGCTGCCGCTCGGGGAACTTCTCCGCCCCTGGGGGCGCGGGGATCTCGCACCGATGGGCAGTGGCGTGGCGCTAATCGTCCCGCCGCAGGCAACAAGTGAGGAGATGCTGATCATGGCGGCCAACCGTGCGCGCAAGTTCGCCCTGCTAACGGGGCAGGTTGATTTGAGCGGCGAGACACTGGAACAGGTCGCCGACGACGTCCGGCGCCTGTGCGTGGCTTACCCACAGCAGCCGCTCGCGGCGATCGTCGGGGACCTGGTCACCACACAGGACACGCTGTTCAGCCTGCTGGAGAACCGGCAGCGGCCTGAGCATGCCCGCCAGCTGTACCTGCTGGCCGGGATCGCCGGCGGCCTGCTGGCCAAGGCAAGCCATGACACCGCCGACCCGCACGGCGCGCTGGCCCAAGCCCGCACCGCCTACATGTGCGCGGACATGGCCGACCACAACGGCCTCCGCGCGTGGATCCGCGGCCTGGAGGCGCTGGTTACCTACTGGGACGGCCGCCCCCGCGAATCGGTCCGCTACTCCCGGCTCGGCGCAGAGCCCGCCCGCCTGGCAGGCAGCACCGCCGGGGTGTGGCTGGCCGTGAGCGAGGCCCGAGCCTGGGCATCGCTCGGGAACGCGGAGGAGACTAGGGCGGCGATCGACCGCGCAGAGCGCGCATGGGATGACGCCTCTGCGGACGCCGACGAACTGGACCAGATGGGCGGCATCGCGACGTTCACCCGCTCTAGGCAGCTGTACTACGCGGCCGACGCCCTGTCGTGGCTGCCGGGCGAGGCCGATGCCGGAGAGTCGTACTCCGACCAGGCGGTCGGCGCGTACGCCGACGAGACTGCGGCGGACTGGGCGTTCGGCGACGCCGCCGGTAGCCGTGCAGATCTCGCGGTGGCCCGGGTCTACCGCGGCGAGCTCGACGGGGCCGCCGAAGCACTCGCCCCTGTCTTGGACCTGCCGCCGGAACGGCGCATCCGCGGAATCATCTCTAGCGCTAAGCACGTCCGTGACGCGCTTGTGCGCGCCGGCCGGTCCGGGGACAGAGCCGCCGGCGACCTGGAAGAGGAAATCGAGGTATTCACCCGCACGCCCACCATGTCCCTCCCCTTCGCCCGCTAGGAGCCCCCGTCCTCATGAGCCCAGTGCTGATACGAGGCAACCTAACCGTGCTGCGGGAGTTCGACGCCGGGGACCTGGACGGCATGCTGGCGATTGCCGGCGACGACCGGGTCACCCGGTGGCTGAGTTTCGACAGCCGCGACAGGGACCAGGTGAAAACGATGCTTGACGGCATCCTCGAGCGCGCCACGATACAACCGCGCACCGAGTACTACCTGGCCATCGCCTTTCCCGCCGACGACCGCCAAGTGGTCGGCTTTGCGCGGCTCGGGTTGACCGGCGTCAAGTCCTGCAAACTCGGGTACGCGGTCGCATACGACGCACAGAACCGCGGCTACGCGACGGACGCCTGCCGTGCTCTCGCCGGGTTCGGGTTCCGCGAACTCGGCCTGCACCGCGTCAGCTTGGCGATCGACCCTGACAACGAGGCGTCCATCCGCGTGGCAAAGCGGCTCGGCTGCACCTACGAGGGCAGGATCCGCGACCACGTCTTCACCAACGGGGCCTGGCGGGACAGCAACCTCTACTCGGTCCTCGAACACGAATGGCCTTCTCTTCGCCTTTGAGAGTTCGCATGGCCGAAGGGAGACCCGCTAGCAGCCTGGCGGGTCTCCCTTTTGCATGGATTTGTCAAGCATCACGGCAGGACTGTGTAGTCCTGCCGAAGCCTTTGGGCCTGGCACGATTATGCGATGAGACATTGCATAAATCAACGTCTCATCGCATAAGCTAATGACTCACCAGGGGTCGTTGAACAGAGCGGCTACCTGGTCTATGCGTCGTTACATTGACTAGGATCTGGGCAGGCGGGGACACTCGTGGCAGGTACCGCTACCGAAAGGACCCCCCGATCATGAAGCTCACCACGCTCCGCGACAACTCCCCCCGGTGCGA
>Ga0123355_10007902_pt1 | contig 16021 bp, 15 predicted proteins | sample TergutEmb28metaG_3_FD_89872 | JGI IMG/M metagenome (GOLD analysis project Ga0123355, IMG submission 89872) | Embiratermes neotenicus P1 segment gut microbial communities from Petit-Saut dam, French Guiana - Emb289 P1 | ecosystem: Host-associated > Arthropoda: Insects > Digestive system > Gut ...
AGGGACAAAGCTACAAGGTCATTCCGCAGGTGAAGCGCCAGGACCGCGTAACCGTCGACCAGCTGAAGCACTTCTACGTAAAGGGCTCGAATGACCAGCTGGTGCCGCTTTCAACCTTCGCCACTCTCGCGACGACCACCGAACCGCGCTCGCTGAACAAATTCCAGCAGCTCAACGCGGTGCGGATTCAGGGCGTGATTCCGCCCCCGGTCCCCCTCGACAAGGCGCTCACCTTCCTCGAAGATCAGGCAAAAGAGATGCTGCCCCAGGGCTTCACCATCGATTACGCCGGTGAATCGCGGCAGCTGCGCGTAGAAGGCAGCAAGTTCCTGGGCACCTTCCTGCTCTCCGGGGTTCTGATTTACCTGGTGCTGGCGGCGCAGTTTGAGAGCTTCCGCGACCCCTTCATCATTCTTGCCGGTTCGGTGCCGCTCGCAATCGCAGGCGCGCTGACGTTCTCGTTTCTGGGACTCACGACGTTGAACATCTACAGCCAGGTGGGATTGATCACGCTGGTCGGCTTGATCGCGAAGAACGGGATTCTGATCGTCGAATTCGCCAATCACCTGCAGGAGCGGGGGCGGACGAAGCTCGAGGCCGTGACCGAGGCCGCTGCTACCCGTCTCCGGCCCATCCTCATGACCACGGCGGCTACGGTCTTCGGCCACCTGCCCCTGGTCTTTGCCACTGGACCGGGCGCTGGAGCGCGAAACAGTATCGGCATCATGCTGGTCAGCGGAATGATTATCGGCACGGTGTTTACCTTGTTCGTCGTTCCCTCCATCTACATGCTGGTTGCCAAACGCCACCTGGCGCTTGAAGAAATTGAGCGGCCCGGGGTCGGAGTGCCCGAGGAGGCGGGCGCCATGGTTTAGGGCCAGGCTCGGCCGGGGATCTCAAGCTCCTAAAGCCGGCCCCCAGGGCCGGCTCTTTTTGTGGCGCGTGCGAATGTAACTTGTATTCCACAAGTGATTTTTGTTAGCCTGTCGGGCAGTTGAAACCGGGCGAAAAACATCGATCTCGCTGCCCCGTAAGTATCTCGCTCGAGATTTTTGGAGATCGCTGGTCGTTGCTGATTATCCGGGATCTCATGGTGCGCGGTTTCAGGACATTCAAGGAGTTTCACGCTTCAGGCGAAGGCATCTCCACCAACATTCTGGCCGACCGCCTGGAAAGACTTGAGTTGGCAAACATCATTTCCACCGCGATGGACAGCGCCGATGGCCGGCGGGTAAATTACCGGCTCACGAAAAAGGGAATTGATCTCGCGCCGGTCGTCCTCGAGCTCCTAATCTGGGCGGCGCGGCACGAAAAGACCGGCGCACCCTGCGCGGTGATCGAGCGCTTGGAGCAAAATCGGGAGGCGTTACTCGCCGAGGTCCGGCTGCGCTGGCAGAACGATGATCGAACACCGCTTGAAGCGAACGGGCGCTGGCTTTGGCCCTGAAGGTGGACGCAATGCCTATCGAAGCTAAGACCTGGCGGGGCTCAGGCGGCCAGGCAACAGAGGCTAGGAATCGGGTGGCACAGAAAGAAGGAACAGACTTGAGTTCCCTGCGGTTAACCCAGGCGGACAGGGTCCAGCAATTTCGGAGGAGAGCAAACCATGGCAAGTGTTCGCATTCTGGTGGGTACGCGGAAAGGCGCATTCATTCTTAGTTCCGACGGCAAGCGGGAAAAGTGGGACGTAAGCGGACCCTTGTTCACCGGCTGGGAGGTATATCACCTTAAGGCGTCGCCCGTCGACCCCAATCGCATCTATGCTTCGCAGACCAGCGGCTGGTTTGGTCAGATCATTCAGCGGTCCGATGACGGCGGAAAGACCTGGCACCAGCCGGGAACGCCTCCGGGCGAGCGGACGACGGACTCGCGCGGCATGCCTAAGGGCGAAAGCAATAAATTCGTTTACGACAGCAAAGCCGCGCCGCTTACCACGCATCAGTGGTACGACGGCACCCAGCACCCTTGGGAGTTCAAGCGCGTGTGGCACCTCGAGCCCTCGCTTACCGATCCGGACACGGTTTACGCCGGAGTGGAAGACGCCGCCATTTTTCGCTCGACCGACGGCGGCAGCAGTTGGCACGAACTCCCCGGCCTGCGCGGACACGGCACCGGACCCAAATGGCAGCCGGGCGCGGGCGGCATGTGCCTGCACACGATCATTCTCGATCCTGAGAATCCCCAGCGCATGTGGATCGCCATCTCCGCCGCGGGCGCATTTCGCACCGACGACGGCGGCGCAACCTGGAAGCCGATCAACAAGGGCCTCTATTCGGAATACATCCCGAATCCCAACGCGGAAATCGGCCACTGCGTGCACCACATGGCCATGAATCCCCAAAAGCCCGGGACCCTGTTCATGCAGAAACACTGGCACGTGATGCGCTCGGACGATGCCGGCGACAACTGGACCAAGGTGAGCGGCAATCTGCCCACCGATTTCGGATTTGTCATCGACGTCCACGCGCACGAGCCGGAGACGATTTATGTCGTTCCCATCAAGAGCGACAGCGAGCACTTTGTGCATGACGGCAAGTTGCGCGTCTTCCGCAGCAAAAGCGGAGGCCATGAGTGGGAGCCTCTCACCAAAGGTCTCCCCCAGTCGAATTGTTTCCTGAACGTCCTGCGCGACGCCATGGCGGTTGATACCCTCGACCAATGCGGAATTTATTTCGGCACCTCCGGCGGCCAGGTCTACGCCTCCAGCGATGCCGGCGACAGCTGGAATGCCATTGTGCGCGATTTGCCGCCGGTGCTCAGCGTGGAGGTCGCAACCGTCGGGTAGGCGCCGTCCGGACGAGGACGTTCCTTCAACGCGGAGCCCAAGACACTCGTCTGATTTCGAGAGTCTTTGGCTCCCCCTTCTCGCCTGCCCCGAATCACAACGGGGAGACTTGACGGTTTCGACGCCAGATGCCGCTGTGGCGGCGCTCCAAATAGAAGCGCAAAAAAAACCGGGAGTCCTTGGCCCAAGCCTGGTTCGCGCGTGCAGAAACTCTTGCTTAGGCGATCGAGAATCGGGTACTCGGCTAGCGGGAAACGGCTGCAAATAGGCTGGTGTGGATCAGCGACTGGAACTGCTTATCGTCGGTCCGGAAATGCATTTGGAGCTTGGAGCTGTCCGAGTTCACCGAGACGTCTTCAAGCGCCGCCTTCTCAACCGGTGAAGCGGTCATCTTCTTGTAGATCACACCGGCTTTGACGAGTGAGGAAAGCGTGGCCGCCGTCACCGAATCCGAGGTAAGCACATCCAGGTCGAATCGCACGCCGTCGTTGAAGCCCATGGTGTAGCGCGAACCGAGAATGTGCTTCTTCACCGTCTCGTAGTCGGCAAGCCTGGATGCGTCCCCTAAAGCGGAGAGCATCATATTCTGCGTTCCCTTCTGGTCGAGAATGCTCCATACGGCACCGGACTCGACGTCGCCGATCATGTCGGCGACCCCGGGGTTTGAATCGAGCGTGGGAACGTATCCATCGCGTGCGTCGAGCGCTCCCCGCAGTGCCGGACCGCTGCCGAACAGGAGCGTCGTTTCGTCGAGGAACGACATTTCCATGCCGTTCGACATGGGGTAGATATCGGAATCGTGATATTTCAGCGGTTTGACCTTCTTGAAACGCAGCCGCCCCAATACGGTCTTGGTGGAAAACACGCCCTGTGCAGCGCCCACAATCTGGACTCCCTGCTTCTGGCGATAAGAGACGAACGTCAAGGTATCCACGTCGCGGTCGGTCGATATTCCGATTCCCTTGAGCGCAGCCTCAAATTGCTTGAGATTTTCCGGCAGAACCTGGGCTTTAAGCTGTTGGGCGGTCGAGGAATCCTTGAGCGCGCGGTAATCGACACAGATCATTTGCTGCACGTCGGAAGGAATCGCCGGCCGGAGCGACGACGGAAGCGGTGCGGCGAAGGTCGCCAAGCTGACGAGTGGCAGAAAACTTGCGGCAAGGCCGCGGCGCAGAAAACGATTCATGTTGACCTCAGGGCTGCTTACTTAGATGCCGGCGAGAATTCCATTGTCACCTGCTCTCTTATCATTGTAGCCGAACCGGCCGGGCAGCTAAGTACTATGCCTTAGGCTCTTCAAGAACGCACGCGGGAGGCTTTCCGTCGAATTTCGGCGACGAATTCCGGGTCTTTCAGCGACTCGAGATTGATCTCGACATTGGCGAGTGCGCCCTCAATCGCAGCCTTTGCGAGCGCAGCGGCGGTCGTGAGATCGGATTTCATGTTGGGATTGGTGATCGGGCCGAGCGTTTCGACGATCCTGCCCACTTCTCGCGCCCCTTCGGCCACCCCCATCGGTATCTGGGTCGCCTTTTTGAGCGCAGAACCGACAATGTCGTCGGCCGCAGCCGACTCTTTGGCTTTCCGATAGGCCGACATCACCATGTTGTAGGACTCGGCATCGGCATCGATCGAAGATTTAAGCTCCTCGCGAAGCAGGGAAAGGCGGGAAATTGCGTCGCTCAGCTCGCGCTCATGTTGCGCGTAGGCTCTCTTGGCTCGCGACATGGAAGCCACCATGGTCGCCAGTCCTGCCGCCATGGCGGCGCTCGCTGCGGCAGCGCTTCCTCCGCCGGGGGTTGCAGTCGGCGCGGCTAGCTGTTCGAGGAACGGTTCAACCCCCGCCCGCAATCCGCCCGCCGCCATCTGCCCGCCCATCACGGCCGCCAGCCGGTTCTCGAGAACCAAGGAAGATTCGAAATTCTCGACCTGCAGAAACCATTCCGCCGCCTGCTCCAGGGCTTTCTTGGGAATCAGGCCGACGATCTCGCTCGCCCGGGGAGCCACTCCGTATCGTTCAGCCTCACGCTTTACCAGCTCAAAGACGCGGTGCACCGGCGTCTGCTCAAAATCGGTCAGGTTCATCGAGACTTGCGCCTGGCCGCGCACCAGGAAGCCCGAGGCCTTCACGAAACGCAACCCTCCGGTAGAGAATCGGACAGCCTTGGCAATTCTCTTCGCGATCTCAAGCTCGCAAGTGTTCAAAAAAATGTTGTAGGCGATCAGAAACTTGCGCGCGCCTACCACGCAGGCGCCTGCCGTCGGGTGCAAACGGGCAGCGCCGAAATCGGGCTTGCGCTCCGGATTGGCGGCGATTGCTTCGCGAATTCCCTCGAATTGGCCGCGGCGAATGTTTTCAAGGTTCTGCCGCTCCGCCGAGGTTGCGGCAGCTTCGTAAAGATATACGGGAATCTGATATCGCTTCCAGATTTGCTCGCCCGCATGCCGCGCCATGGCCACGCAGTCTTCAATACTGGCGCCCTCGAGGGGAATAAACGGGACCACGTCCGCCGCGCCCAGCCGCGGGTGTGCGCCCTGGTGCCGGTTGAGATCGATGACCTCCGCGGCTTTCCCTACTCCGCGGATGGCGGCCTCCTGAATTGCCTCGCGTTCTCCGGCCAGTGTGATCACCGAGCGGTTGTGGTCAGCGTCCATCTCGCGGTCAAGAACATAGACGCCCTCGATCCTCATGGCCTCGATAATGGCGTCAACTTTGGCTTTTTCGCGCCCCTCGGAGAAATTGGGGACACACTCGACCACGGTCCGCATAGGCGAAGAATATCGGGTTGATCGCGGATTCGCAAAGATGCGAGGGGGAATCGAACCGGAGTTTTAGCCCATCTCGCTGGTAGAATTCTTCTTGAAGTCTGACTTGACCGCTTACAATCCGCGATCCGTATTCACCGCCTGGGGCCATGTTCATTGTGATCATTGCCAGCGCTCCTTGCCAGCCATGACCCCGGATTGTCGGTTCCTGACTGGCCAACGTCGTATGGACATCTATTCGGCGGCGGTGCTCGCCGCCGAGGTCTGCCGCATACGGATGACCCCGCGATACGGATGACCCCGACCGGGAAGAGCTGCGATTAGAACGGCCATCCCTCTCTACCGCCTCTGGTTCCGAACGTAAGGCGTCGACAAAGCCTTCATGAGGGCGGGTTGTACCCTGTATGCGCTGCATGGCGAGCCTGGCTGGGCAAAACGACCACACCGCAAGCAAGATTTCGAACACGAATCACGCACTCTCGGACTCACAGGCGCGGCCCGGCTCATTTAAAATAACCTTTGACCCCCAACATGTCTGCTCCAGTCGTTGTCAACTCCGTCTCAGCAAACGCCCACGCGGCCTCCTCCGCTATTTCCGTCCGGGACCTGGTTCATCGTTACGACAGTCGGGCGGCCTTGAATGGAGTTTCCTTCGACGTCAGGCCGGCGGAGCTCTTCGGACTGCTCGGCCCGAACGGCAGCGGCAAAACCACAATGTTCCGCATTCTTTCGACGCTGATGGTTCCTTACGGAGGGCGGGCAATCATCTTGGACCATGATGCAGCCAGGGATCCAGGCCGGTTGCGGCGTGAAATCGGCGTGGTCTTCCAGGCGCAGAGCATCGATCTGAAACTCACTGCCGCCGAGAACTTGCGCCATCAGGGCCATCTCTACGGGCTGCGCGGTTCGACGCTGCGCGCACGGATCAAGGAAGTTCTCGAGCGCGTGGGTCTCGCGGACCGCGCCCGGGACAAAGCGGAAACCTTCTCGGGCGGTATGCAGCGGCGGCTCGAGTTGGCAAAAGGGCTGTTGCACGGCCCTCGAGTTCTCTTGCTCGATGAACCTACCACCGGGCTCGATCCCGGAGCCCGCCGCGACGTGTGGCAGTATTTGCGTATGTTGCGCGACGAGGAACAGGTTACGGTGCTCGTGACCACGCACCTGATGGAAGAAGCCGAGCGCTGCGACCGTCTGGCCATCCTGAGCGAAGGAGAGCTGGTCGCACTGGGCACGCCGGCCGAGTTGAAGCAGGAAATCGGCGGCGATGTGATCGTCTTGGAGTCGAGCTCGCCCGACACGCTCGCGCTTCGCATTCAGACGCAGTTCGACGTCGAGGTCCGCATCCTCGACGGCCAGGTGCGAATCGAAAAAGACCAGGGACATCGCTTCGTGACCGATCTAGTCGAAGCCTTTCCCGGCGAAATCGACGCAGTCTCGATCTCAAAGCCTAGCCTGGAGGATGTATTCATCCGCCGGACCGGCCACCGCTTCTGGAGCGAAGATCGGAAATCCGCGAACCCGACCGAACCGGAGCGGCACGGAGGAAGATCAAGAAAATGAGTTCCATTGCAGCCACCCTTCCCCGCGCTTCGGCCGGGAAAAAAGATGAACTGCTCTTGCCGGCCTTGACTCTCTGGCTGCGCGAGGTGGTGCGTTTTTACCGGCAGAGAGCGCGCGTGGTCGGCGTCATTGCCTCTCCGGTCGTTTTCTGGATCGTAATCGGTTCCGGTTTCGGCACCTCCTTCCGCGCGGGACCGAATGCCGGCCAGCACTACCTCGAGTACTTTTATCCCGGCGCGCTGGTCATGATCGTGCTATTCACATCGATCTTCACCATGATGTCGGTGATCGAAGACCGTAACAAAGGCTTTTTGCTTTCGGTGCTGGTGGCGCCGGTTGCGCGCTCGGCGATTGTTCTCGGAAAAGTTCTGGGTGGCGCTACCTTGTCGACGGCCCAGGGGTTGATCTTCCTCGCGTTTGCCCCGCTGGTTGGAGTACGCATGGGGATCGGCAACTTTTTTCTGGTGGTGCTTACGGTGTTTCTGGTTTCATTTGCCCTGACGGCGCTTGGCTTTGCGATCGCCTGGCCGATGGATTCAACGCAGGGCTTTCACGCTATTATCAACCTGTTCCTCATTCCCCTTTGGCTGCTTTCGGGCGCTCTGTTCCCGGTTTCGGGCGCCTCGACGTGGCTTCGTTTCCTGATGCGCATCAATCCCCTTACCTACGGAGTTGAGGCCCTGCGACAGCTGCTCTACCCCGGGTCGGGAGAAACTCTGGGAGCTTTGCTCGGGACATTATTGCTGTTTTCCCTGTTCATGTTTGCCCTGGCACTGGTCATGGTGAACCGGAGAACCACGAAACCGGTTGCATGATGGAGATTCCGTCGCAATACGCGATCTATCCGGTGCTGGATGCGTCGTTGAATGGCACAAGCGCCGTGCTTCTCGTGGCGGCGCGCGGCATGATCCGGCGGGGCCGGATGGCGGCGCATCGCGCCCTCATGCTGGCCGCGCTCACGACCTCTCTGCTTTTCCTGACTTCGTACCTTTACTACCATGCGCACGTCGGTTCCGTGCGTTTCGAGGGGCAAGGCTGGTCGCGTCCGGTGTATTTCACGATTCTCATCTCGCATACCGTGCTGGCCGCCGCGGTCGTTCCGCTAGTCACCATCACGCTGAGCCGCGCCCTGCGCGAGCGCTTTGACAGGCACCGGGTGATCGCCCGCTGGACCTACCCGATCTGGCTCTATGTTTCTGTGACCGGCGTGGTCGTCTACCTTATGCTCTATCATCTGTTCGCGGCGTGACCGCAGGCTGCTCACGCGGGACGACTTCCACCACTGAAACCGCTATTTTTCTTCACGATTCTTACGGTGCTTGGGTGGCCAAAGGAAGCAAGCTTGCGATGGCTCACCGGCTCACCTCACCCTGACCCGCACATTGCCGCCATCACTTTAATCGCTGGAGGGAAGAGAGGAGCTACGTTGGTCCGCCGCTCCGCGGCAAGCTGGTCAAAGCGCTGCAGCTAGACAAACATTGAGGCTGGATTGCTGCGGGAACGCTGCCATTGCGGCGAAGGGAGACGACATCTCTTTACCCGTTTTCCAAGGCCTCTCCAAATGCAAGAGGCAGGGCTTGTTAGCCGACAAAAAGGGTGTAATGGAACCCCGTCTTGCGAGCGGAGATGGTTCAAGTGCTCGATCGAATCCCAGACCTCCATCACTTCGGGTGTCGGTGTGAGCGTGATTTTATCAGCGGGTAATCCGAAAACGTTGGGAACCGCTGCGAGTCTGATCCGAGCCGTTCAATCATTTCCACCTGTCACCGTGACTACTGTAACCCATTCCGGACACGTAATTCGTTGCTTGGTCAGGTCCAGTACCCAGAGAGCGCCATCGCCGTTTTGCCTGGCTATGTCAAATCCGTGCTGCTTGTAGAAATCACGGGCTGGAGCATTTTTCCTGGTCGGAAGGAACCACCCCACCAGCCGTTTCCGGCCGCGCGCCCCAGCCTGGTCCGCCAGGTGGGCGAGCAGCGCTGTCTCAACCGTTCTCCCGATGACACGACAGCTGAGCAGGAACGTATCGATCTCGCAGGTCTCGGCTTCGTCGCGGGTGATCGAAACGCCAACGAGTCCATGGTCGCCAAAGCGGTCGCGCACGCGGATCGACAACACCTGGCACGAGGGATTTGCCGCCATCTCGGAGATCTGCTGTTCCGCATAGCGTCGCGTAGTCACGTTGAACTGATTAGTCTTTTGCGTGAGCTGCGAAATGCGCGGCAGCGTCGTCGGAGTAAGAGTCGCAATTTCAGCCTCTTGTTCGAGGAACCGATAAAAGTCTTCTTTGGACCGAAACGTCTGCTCGGACTGCGCGCGTTCGCGCTGCGCGGCGTAAAACGTAGTTCGTTGCCGGTCTTCCCCCGATAAGGTCAAGCGCTCGAAAGCCGGGTGATCACGAATCACCGCCGCGTATTCCAGAGGATTCTGCGGCAAGTCGATCACAATCGCTTCTGGGACAGCGCTGCGAACCTGCTCACGCTCCAAGGGGTTGTCATCGGCAAAGGCCAAGCTGTCGATTCCGATGTTCAGTTCGGATGCAATCTCGCGCAGACCCTGGCTCTTGTCATTCCAGCTGATCCGCATTGCAGCGAAATGCTTGGTCCGCAGAAGCATGCCCGGGTGCTTCTCCAGGACCTCTATAGCGTCCTCGGGATTGTTCTTGCTACAAATTGCCAGCAGGATGCCCTTGTGCGTGAGATCGAGCATCGCTCGTTGCAGCGCTTGGTACGCGGCCCCGGGATATTCAGCGCTCAACTTGATGCCAGACATGCCATCCTCGCCGATGACTCCGCCCCACAATGTGTTATCGAGATCAACAACTAAGGCCTTAGCGGTTTTGCCCGTCAGCGGCACCAGGAAGCGCATCCACTCCCGGGCGAGGTGGACCATCTGCTCCGCCGCGATTGGCAGCCGCGCCGTTAGCCACATGCGCTCATCGTGCCAACGAAAGCGTCCGTGACGGGCCACCAATTCGTCATAGTCGAGCACGTAAACGCCGCGCATCTGACCGGCGGTACCAACCAGGTCGCGGTTGATCTGCCGCACGGCTTCCGTCTGGTTCTGCTGACGCTGAGAATCGAGCACGCCGAACGCCAGATGCATCGGTTGCTCCAGGTTATGCACAATTAATGCGGCCTGGCTGCACCTGCGAAATTCGCGCATATACTGCTGAACGCAGTCGAAAACACGCTGTGCTGCCTTTTTGGCGGCTTGTTCAGAAAGCTGCGCGTAATCGCGCTCCAGGTCAGGGGCAATGTCGCCGGTCTGTACCGCCAAGATCATCGCGTTCGGTGCGAATCGGTAGAGAGAACTTTCCGAATCTAGAATTTCCTGTGCATAGGCGTTGAAATCACCGATGTGGACCGAAAGATCGATACCAAAACAAAAGGCTTCCGCCCGCAACAACGGCACAATCGGCTCAACTGTGAAGGAGCGCAGGATGGCGAGCCGGAAGGAGAGCATCGCGATGGGGCCACGAAGTTTCTCGAACCTGGAAACTACGAATGCAGCCGTGGCTGAACTGCTGTCCGCGCGCCACAGCTCGCCCAGCCGAGCTGCGGCAGCGGCCCACTGGGTTTTCTGCAATAAGCGATCGACTTCACCGCGAAGGTCCAGGGTGCTCACCGGGTTGTACGCACGGGCAATCGACTTCATTTGCCTACGAAACGGGTCGCCCCAGAAAAGCAATCGGCCCCAGAGCGTCCCTTGCGGAAAAAGGATCTCACCTCACGGGGCGCCCGACGCCCACTCAGCCGACCGTCAATCGCCTGGCATTGACAAAGGCGGCCAGGAAGGCACGTTCGGTGGCGCCGACCTCGCCCAATACGAACACGTCCATCGCCCTCGCAGGCCGCTGCGCAATTCGACCCAGTTTTCAGCCCCGAGCTCCGCGCTGGCTCTCGCCTTCAGCAGCAGCCCCCACCTGCCGATTGCATGATTCCCTTGTGACTCGCTCCCCACGTCGCTGAGTATCTGCCTGAAAAGGCGATAGAGGACTCCTGCGTGAACTCACGTAACCGATGAGCGTTGGCCAGCACCGGCGGACCTTCGTCCATATTCGAGCTCTGGCTGGGTTGAGGGCGTTGAGGCCCGTTCGTACCCCAGCGACAACATGATGCCTCCCCAGGCGCGTTCGATCTCTGCAACCGACGAAGGCGGCAATTGGGATTTCCAGTCACCTGATGAAGCGGTGCGGACAAAGGGCTTGTCCTGCCGTGTCCAGCTTGTCGAGACCCACCTCTTGCCCTGTCTGACCTCCAACTCGCGCATGCGATCTCGAGAACTGAGCGCGACCGCGCGGGTGAGGCGCTCGCGCGTGGCTTCAATCGCAAGCAATGCGGCGACTTTGGCGAGTTCTCGCGCTGCGTCTTCGATCAGATCTTCATAGCGTAAGATTACAAAGCCGTCATGGCCCTGGCGTGTACTCAGCCAACTGGTCACGTGATCACCCCAACTGCCCACGCGGCTCCAATAAATACCCTTAATCCAGCCTGAGACAAAGGTTTCGATCGGGTCTTTCTCGCCCACTGACCTTTGTTTCATCTCCCAGTGATAGTTGGACACCGCCACATCCCGCGGGTCGCGGACGATGTAGATGATCTTCCGGTAGCGCGGGTCGAATATCTCGTGACTCTTGAGAATACGTGGGCGGCGCAGATGGCGGAGATAGGAGTCGCTGTGTTTGTACATGTCCGGAACCAGACGTTCTACATTCAGGAATGTGACCGACTCTCCGATGTGCACAAGGTTGCCAACGAGAAAACGCGTCCAGGTATTTCCCGAGCGGGGGTAAGAGGTGAGAAAGATGTCATCGGGAAAAATGGTGATATCACGCTCGATGCGCAGGCGATACAACAAAACATCATTTACTCTCGATAAATGCTTCAATCCACGTTTAATCATCACGCCTGGTTTACCTCTTTTTGTCCGGTGGTCGATTGCTGGTTTAACCAACCAAACAGTCGCTGATTGCGCGCGATCTCATGCCTGTCACGCAATTTTGAGAACCATGGGTCGATGCTGTAATAGCAAGACACTCACCTCGCTGCTGTCTGCTGCGCTGCCAGTCAAATGGTCCGTTGACGTAACCTGCAACCGTGATCCCATTTGTGTGCCTCATCGAATGTTTCCCTGCCAGGCTAGGTAGACGGAAGCTAGAATCAGCAGAATTGACCCCAACAGCTGCAACACCCTGAATATGCGTGCCAGGACCTCATGGACTTCGCCGTTCGCCTCCTCGCTTGTCTGCCGCTCCAGCTCGCTTGCCGATACTTGAGAATTCATGTCTGAGCCTGAACTCCAGTGCAACTGTGGTTCCTGAAACATCGGACTGCATCAAATTAAAAGTTTCGCGGCAGGCCGTCCCCGTCCGCGCGCGTAAAATGCATCTGCTGGCGGGTCTCTTCAAAAGGCTCGAGTAGCCGGGCCAAGTCCTTCGAAGCCGCAAAGATGAAATTCGAGGGACCTTGCCGGAAGCCGTTCACGCGAACGGCCTTGCACCAAGTATGGTAACTCTGGTTAGTGACAATGAGATCCATGCCCCGGTCTTCCAGGGCTCGTGTGGCCGCGCCAATCACGGCACAAGCGTTCTCCTCGCCTGCCCAACAATCGACGATGGATCCGACGCGCAAGCACCCATACCTGGGGTCCTTACGCCGTTCGCCCACGACGGCCCAGCCGATGTCCTTACCATCGCGGATGAGCCTGAGCCGGGCAAGGTGCTGATCCGTCCGAGGGTATAGAACGCGCAGGGTCTTACTGTCGCGTACCGCAGTCATCGCATGGGCACCACGGCCAGCGTTCCAGAGTGGATCCACCCAATCAGAAAACTCCTGCACTGGTTCGACAGCAAACGGTGCCAGCAGCCGAGACCGCATCCAGGCGATGCGGCGCAATGCCTCGACTGCCACTGAGCCTACGCCGGTCGAGCCGAGCAGATCCATCAACAGCCTGCGCCAGGTTGAGGTTCGCAGTAATTGAATTTCACGAAGAAACTTGCGCGCATTGACGACTCGAAAGAAGAACGGAATAAGGTAATGGCTCCAGCGCTGCCGGACCAGGATCTTAGGAAGAGCGCGGTCATAACCACCCATGCCGAGGCAGTAGAGCGACGGGGCGCGCCGCAGGGCATCTCTGAGAAGCAACCCGCCCACGGGAGCAAAGGATTTATTTACGATCCCTTCTGAGACGGGGTGGTGATAATAGGTGATAGAACGGATGTCGCCGGTGCGAAAAGAGAAGTCCTGGTGCTTCAGAGCATAGCCTCCGCGCACGACACTGCCTTCGATGGCCACAAAGTACTCGTTGTAGAGGGATCTTCCCGAGCCCGGAGGCAGCCAATCTGGTTTGGGATGGAAGATCACATCTAATCCCGCGCCCCCCGCCAGCAGGCGCTGATTGAATTCGTGGACCGCCGGTTCGTGCTCGCAGCGATAGGCCTCGATTCGAATTGTCATACATGAGCTCGCAGTGCTTGGACTTTGCCCTCAAGCACTCTTGCGATTTGGCCGATACTGCTCATCTGTTCGATTTCCTCAGGCGACAGTTGTACGTTGAATTTCTCTTCCAGGGCGAGCACCAGGTTCAGATGCTGGATCGAGTCCCAGCTTTCGACGGTCTCGGGGGAAGACTCGCTCGAAAGACGCTCGGTCGGAGTCGCAAGAATATCGGAGGCGATGGCCCGAACTTGCTCGAAGATAGTCAATCTAGCTTCCATTCTCAACCCCGCTAATTCTGCTCTGATATAACTCGGCGGACTCCAGATACTCAATCAAGAGCCTGTTTCTCGTGTAAACCCACGCGATTCTGCGTCCGCCAAAGGCCGCTGCCGGGACCGGCTGGCGAACGATGAGAGCCCCTCGCGCCCGGCTCCGCTCTAACCGCTCTTCTAGCGAGTCGACTACATAACAGAGGTGATGCAATCCTCCACCACGTTTCGCCAACCCCAGCACGGGAGACTTGCCCTCGGCCGGTTCGATCAGTTCGAGGAGCGGGTCTGCTGGGTTTGGCCCGCGTAAAAATGTGACTTGCACCATCTGTTGAGGGTCATGGACGATTCTGCCGTCCCATTCTGCTCCAAGCGACTCCGCAAATCCTTCGACCACCCCCCGAAGACACGCGACCACAAACCCAGCATGATGAAATGTACCCTGCGGCACCCATGTGCAGACCATTGAGTCCATGGCGACGTTGGCTCGTATAGTTCTTGAGCTTGCCTTCTCGTAATCGCCGCCATATTCGCAACATATAGTCGCCATGAGGAGACTCCTTTCGCGAGCCTAGCGCACACCAACAACCCGCGCGACGGCTACTCGTGGATCCTGCCGGGTTGGCGACAAAGCGCAAGCGGGGTAGAGACGCTCTTTGCGTGCGGCGGCTTGTCCTGGCCTTGGCGGTCTTCTTTCCGCAAGATACGCGCCTTTACTTGCATACGGGTCTCCAAAGTGCTTGGCTTTGGCGGCATTCAAATCAAACGAGTTAGCAACACGTGCCCGCGCTGTCCGCTTGCTGGTCTGCAAAGGCATGCATACCCTCACGCGAAGTTCTGTGCCTGCTAACTATGCCTTTCGGGGACGCTTTTCTTTAGTTACTGGATCTGTGCCAGTTAATGGATTTCTGCCGGCTCCTAAGTCGACCGGATCTTCAGGAACAAGGTCAAGAAGAGGATCCTTCGTGTCCTACGATGATTGCCGAGTCACGATGGCTTGCGTTCGGGTTCTCTAAGCCCGGCTTCCCTGACGGATGGGAATGGGCATTACCGCATCTTCTCGACGCCAGGACTCACAGCCGGCGGGAAACGTGTCTCCTAGAAAAATGTCGGGCTTCGGGCAAGCCCCGCTGGGCGGGCTCTCCCTATTGGCGCGGTGTATAGGGAGTCAGCGACCGATTTCTGTGTTTCGGCGGCCGAGCTTTTGAGGCAGGAAGGCTAGGCATACATAATCCATCCCTTCCACGAAAGGCTCGGGGCTGAAGGTTTGCAACTCCCACTTATCGCGTGTGCCGAAGCTCCGGTACGTGACGTGTGCAGGCCCTTGCAGACCGGCAAAGCACCGTCTGTGATAATCGCTGCTAACTCCTCTATTTTCAGGCCAACAACGGTCGCGCATTTGGTAACTGATCTGCAGCGAAAATGGCGGTATGTTGCGGAGAAGATGGCTCAGGACCACCCCCCACAATAGTCCTCATTGCTTGCGCTTCGTCCGGCACCGTCTTCTGTTGCAAAACGGCTAGAACAGAAGCGTCTGCAAGTAGAAGTCAATGCGCCCATACGTAGTCATCAAGCTGCTTTGGGAACAGCGATCCGCCAGTCAGTCACAAATAAAGGCAAAGATGCTCCCACCGGGAAAGTCGAGAGAACACTTTATGAAACTCATGTCGGCAATGTCCTGTGCCGTGTTGCTGTCAGCGGCGCCTTGTTTTGCTGCTCCAGCAACAATTACCAGAATCACGCCAGGAACTGTGCATACTCCACCTACTCCGGTCACTCTTACCGGGAACGGTCGAGACCTCGGCCCTGGCATCGTCGAGGTTGACCGTGTTCAAGTGCCAATCACATTCGTTACGCCGAAGCCAGCAACTTACCTCACGGCCAGGAAGATAGTTACTGCAGCAGTGCACAATGTTGTTCTGTTCGAGGCCCATGACAACTCGACGTCAAATACGAGCCATACGGTTCCGAACACTCCTGTGCCGACCCCGTTCGGCAGTGAGAACCTTTACTGTGGCAAGGGTGACATTTGGATCGGGCCAGCAACGGACGGGCCGGCACGACTTCCCCAGCGTTGCATCTACACGGGACGCGATGGGACGCCTAGTCCGGGAGCAGTTACGACTGTGCCAGCCGGCGGCAATGTTGCCTCCGCTTTAGCCGCAGCCAAGTGCGGCGACACCATCCTGCTGACAGCAGGC
>Ga0123355_10007903_pt1 | contig 16020 bp, 6 predicted proteins | sample TergutEmb28metaG_3_FD_89872 | JGI IMG/M metagenome (GOLD analysis project Ga0123355, IMG submission 89872) | Embiratermes neotenicus P1 segment gut microbial communities from Petit-Saut dam, French Guiana - Emb289 P1 | ecosystem: Host-associated > Arthropoda: Insects > Digestive system > Gut ...
GTGTTTGCGTGTGTTTGTGTGTGTGTTTGTGCGTGTATTTGTGTATGTGTGTTTGTTCGTGTGTTTGTGTGTGTATGTGTGTGTTTGTGCGTGTGTTTGTGTGTGTTTGTGTTTGTGCGTGTTTTTGTGTGTGTATGTGTGTTTGTGCGTGTGCTTGTGCGTGTATTTGTGTATGTGTTTGTGCATGTGTTTGTGTGTGTGTGTTTGTGTGTGTATTTGTGTATGTGTGTGTTTGTGTGTGTATGTGCGTGTGCTTGTGCGTGTATTTGTGTATGTGTTTGTGCGTGTGTATGTGTGTGTGTTTGTGTGTGTTTGTGTGTGTTTTGTGCGTGTATTTGTGTATGTGTGTTTGCGTGTGTTTGTGTGTGTGTTTGTGCGTGTATTTGTGTATGTGTGTTTGTTCGTGTGTTTGTGTGTGTATGTGTGTGTTTGTGCGTGTGTTTGTGTGTTTGTGTTTGTGCGTGTGTTTGTGTGTGTATGTGTGTATTTGTGTGTGTGTGTGTGTGTGTGTGTGAGTGGGTGGCGGTGCGCGCTCTCGCCTGCCCTGTATGGAACTTTGTTCAGTTCCTTAGTGTTACATCCTTCTGTGGAATCGAACATTATCTGAAATAATGTGACGTCATATCTGTGACCTGTGTTGAACTCGGACAGTAACACATGGTTCTTTGAACAGCGCTGTAACCAAACTTGAGAAAGTGATTCGACGTCACCCGTGCGGCTTCCACTCCTCTTGAAGGTCGTTGTGGGTCAGGGTCATTATTTTTTCGTGTTACGGAACGTTCGATCGTTGTCCTGGTAGCATCTCTATGGTTTTCCTCAGTCTCAGCAAGTAAATGTGATTGTTTCTTTTTAATATTATTTATAAAAAAAACATGTCATGTCCTTAAGTACAACTACTCAAGACCAACTTCCCGTCTCATTCGACGCTGTATAATATATTCAGTTGAAAATGAGTCATTAAATAACCCAATCAGCAGTTAGTCTACTCCCAGAACACTAAATCTTAACCCTTCAAAGATTAATATAAACCTTAGTTAGTTTTAAGGCCCAGTCCGTACCGCTCAGTAAACACTCCGTCATGTTTATGAACAGCAATCAGTTATTTCTCTACAGAGAAATAATCACTGTTTCTTCTCAGAACCGTACGGAACATAAATGTACCCTTTCGGCAGAACGTAGAATTTCTTTAGTGTTAAACCTGATGGTACACATAGTAACCATTTATAACTTATGTATGTCTGTCCTGTCGCATAATATTTAACAAATCCATAAGTTTCTTTGACAGTATGAAAGACATATGGCCAGGGAGAAAATTCAGAATTCATCTGTATGGACGTTTAGTCATTCGCCTATTAACTCTTGAAAAGGCCACCTCAGCGATTTTGAAGCTTATCTGGTTATACTCGCTTTTTCAAAGGAGACGAAAAGAGCAGTTGTCATAGTTCATTTGAAAAATTCAAGGTCTTTACTTATACGGTATGACACTGAACAACCAGATGGACCGTAAAAAACGTCAAACACACCATCTTTAAGACTGACGAAAAGCTCGACAAACCATCAGTCATTACTATACGTTATTTCATATATTCCCACGTGGTTATAAAGTAGCTAAACGTATGACTCTACAGATAAAATAATTTACTATTATGCCTTTGCAAAACATAACTCTTGTTCTGGAAATTGGGGTACACACGTATTTTCCACGCTTGCTGGTATTCATGTACTGGGCCGGGAATTGTTCGGGTGCCGCGCTTGCCACGTGCCATCTGTTGCGCATGCTGTTTGTGTGAAAGTAAAGTATGGGGCTAATAAAGGGAAATCCTTTGCAAATGTGCGATATTTAAGACTTGTCGCATTGTTCCTGCTGCCTTGCGCTTTGAAGCACCTTTTTTTTTTTTTATACTTGGGACTGTGGAGCCCATGACACTGTGGTCTTACAAATTATGAGAAATCCAAAAGTGCGCAATTTTTGTTGCGATCATTTTTTATTTAATTCCCAAACCGAACATCAGGTTATAAGATGGAAGAAATAACATAAAATTGAGAGAACTACGCAGTGAGCAACTTCATCCTAGTAAGACCGATCAAATCACGACGCATAAGATGAGCGGGACGTGTAATACGCGCGAATGAGAGAAGAAATAAACGTAAAATTTTGTAAAATTAAAACTCAAAAGCAAAGGAAAATATTACTTGTTAGAACTAGTTGTAAATGGGAGGGTAATATGAGAATTTGGTGTGAAAGAAATAGGGTGTAAGGGTGTGAATTATATTAAAGAGGCCAAAAGTAGGGTACCAAGGAGGGGGGGGGGATTTTATTAATACATTGGAACGCACAAACAGGGGAGGAGTGTCTCCCTGAGCAGGTCCTGGACACCTCCTATTCAGCATGAGGGAACTCAGGCACTAAACCGCATCGTAGGATATGAGTTCCTAATAAAGCATTAGGTACAACTTCTCTGATGAGTAGGCTGCTTCTCCTATTAAAGCTCATTTTCACAACCAAAGACTTGAAACTTCTTCATGCAGAAAATGGCAAGGTAAAGGTAAACTTCATCCTAGATTAGGTCATGATAGCCCAGAAAGGGAGTTGAGGTATAGCTGTAGTCGTTCTTTAACCTCGGCGTTAGACTGTATGGATGTTCATCGCCACGTCCCGGCCGCTTTAACCCCAGGAAAGAGACGCGGTATCAATTGTAGAGTTAGCTGGGTGGGCACGAGGGTCGGTTTGGACTGATCCGGAAATGCTCGCCCCCCTCTAATCGCTATACCGACTGAACTACCGCGACCCATATGCAGATAATGGCCGTTCCTAATATAGCGGGTTTGTTTTGTGTTGCAATTGATTGTCTCAGCGTAATAGTATTTCTTGGATGAACTCGCCACGTGAGAACGGCAACCCGTATTGAGTAATACTGGTAGTTAACTAAAAATTTGTTTGTATTTAGCTTTTTCTTCTAATTTATACAAAGTGTTTCACAGAATACTAAGGGTAAATATAAGGATAAATACTGTCTCATTTCCCCATCCATTTTTAGCAGTGTCTTGTGTTGTCTTTCAAAGAGCTGTTTTACAGTAAAAGATCTACAGCACCGAATACATAGCAAAGGAAACAGCGCTGTACCTTCGCATTCGAATACGCCATACTTCAATATCCGCGGTTGTTGAGCATTTACATTACTGTTCACACTCAGATGAATGATGTTTTTCGATCATGCCACTTTGCGCATCCAGATATATAGAGTGAGCATAAAGTCTTTCCCTGATTACACACATTTATTACAAGAAAACTACTGTACGTGGAATACAAACACATTTTTTTTTTTCAAAATGTAACTCAAGAAGTTCTTTTACAACACATTAGTACACTTCAACATGTGCCCCTTTTGTTGCGCGGAGAACGTCTTATCGATAATCAGTTTCTCTCCACGTGTTCTCCAACATGTGTTCAGTTATTGTAGCAAAAGCGTCTGCCATTCTTGCCTTCAAATTTGTAATATCTGGAACTGGTGTCCAAAACACTTTGTCTTTAACATACCCCCATAAAAAGAAGACAAGGGGGGTGATATCCGGCGATCATGGTGGCCAGGGTGTCGGACCATCTCTCCCACTCCACCTGTTTGGAAATGTTGCATCCAAAAATCGACGAACATGTGAACCCCAGTGTGGAGGTGCGCCATCTTGTTGGAAAATTATCCACGGCTGAAACTCTTCTGACGTGCAACGTGAAGTTTCTAATGTTTGTAATCAGGGAAAGACTTTATGCTCACACTGTACAAAGGATAGCGTTTTGAAGGACTGGGCATCCATGGTATGCTGTACACTTAAGCTAACTTTTCTTCGGATCAAAATGAAATACAACAGAACATGCATTCTGCCCTCAAATCACCTGCACAACGCCCCACCACGGATTTGACTTGTAATGATATAGGCCCGTGGGTGCTGTAGTTCACGTAGGTGCGTGGCCTTGGAATGGTTTAATTTAATTTATTTGTTTGTTTGTTGTACCAATCCAGAATGGACGGAAAAACAAACCTCATGAAAACATGAAACGCCATATACTTAAATGTTTAAAATTTTCCACCACAACTTTGTTGTCCGACCTTTTATTCTTATTTCGTAATGTGTGAAAGTGGCACAGATAGGTACACCAGTATGAGCTCATTGATATATATGACTTTTTGATATATATGACTTTTTGATATATATGACTTTGATGTGTTTTAATTTATATTCTTATTCATCATAGTCCATATCGCGTATTTACAGTAGTACTATTAACTCAGTCAAAGCATTTACTGCCGATAACATAGTTAGGACGGTCTGAGGCGTCTGAAAGGTCGAATACTGGTATCTTGGGTTCGCATGTCACTTGGGTTGTCGAAGTTCCGCTTTCTCTCTGTGTTGTTTTTAACATCTTCCCGTTCTTTCTTTATGTGGGTCTGTTTGGTCGAATATCGACCTGATGTACATTCGTTTATTTTTTTGTGGTAGGTTATGGATTGTGTCCTCAGACGTTTAATTCTGTCGAAATATTTTATTAGATGTAAACTGAAAATTTCATTATTTGATACAGTTAATTTTATTTCATACTGTATTGGAACAACAATGAAAAATAAACTTTTAACAATAATATAAACAACCAACTAGATGCAACAATGATAGTTTATTAATAACTTCAATCAGCTCAACATGTTTCGGGCGATAGTTTCGCCCATCCTCAGAAGCACTAGACTGTATTTACAACTTGTGGTATAATGCATCGACGATGCTGCCTGCTGGTGACCAGCAGGCAGCATCGCCCGAAACATGTTGAGCTGATTGAAGTTATTAATAAACTGTCATTGTTGCATCTAGTTGGTTGTTTATATTGCTGTATCAACGATGCAGGGTCACACTAACATCAAACAAAGTTGTAAATTCATCGATTTTTCTTTACAGCATTTCGCTATATTTAAATATTTCATTGGACTGTTTGTGTAATTTATTTCCCATTTAACGCTTTTAGATTTGAGTGCACATACCCAGAGAGATAGTTATGCTGAAATGAAGGACGTAAAGGTGTCACATGCGATTGGAGGCACAAAGGGAGAGTAGAGTTATAGCTCTAAAAACGCCTAACCTCGGCGCTAGATGAGAGTGCGTGAACGCATGTTCTAGGTTGATCTCAGTCACTTCAGTATTTTATGACGTGAACCAGAACGTCTTATAATAAAACCAACCAGATGAACTAATTTCTCAAGTTTCTCCTGATGTTGGACAGAGGAACTGTCCGAAACATGTAGAGTTTTATTCCAAAAAATAAATTTGAGAAATTAGTGCATCTAGTTGATTTTATTATAAGAATTTATCACGATGCACGGTCAATTGAACGTCAAATGAACCAGAACCTTCATTTTAATAGTCAGGAATTATAATGGATGAGTATACGAAATCGAAATTCACCCTAAAATGTACACAACAAATTCAAATTTGAATCCAAGCCAACCAATTAGCTCCTGGGATGAAATTTGCGAACACAAACGAGACTTTATTCGTTCATTGTGTGCAGAGATTTCTAACTCCTCCCAGTAGACCTTAACATCATGTCTGACCGACTACTTAGTCGGTTCGAAAGATAAACATTTTACATCCCACCAAGAAAATATGGCGTGATTGGGAAACAAATACCACTGATGGACTACACAAGCGGGATAAACTGATGACGCCAGGTTACAGAGTCCAGGACGTTCGATGAACTGTGGTCCTTCAGCAGCAACGGCAGACAGATACACACGATGGCGCGAAAGTCGCTTGACACTAGAAATAACGCATCAATCATTGAGAGTCAAGTGACTTTTGTACCACTCGGTATAAGGTCCTCACTTCTCGGCATGTGAATTGTTTTTACTATGCGGATCAAATACAAAAATTAAAATTAAAAAAAAAAAAATTATTCCTAGCCCCTTCGCCTTCGAAAGTGTTTTAACTGGTTTCATTCAATTTTTCTGTCTGTCTACTCTAATTTCCGAATCGGTTTCGCGGTCTGATAATGGAAGGGTCCGAGGTCAGCCGCAGAAACATTTTTCTCGATAACATACCAGTACAGACGATGTTTATGTGAAGCAGGAAGCAGATACTGAAGTTATATTGGAAAAGGGTATGTACTCAAACACAACTATGTCAATTAAGCTGTATTTAATGGAGATACTAGTTGTCTAGTATAGCCATTAAATACTCTTTAATTGACATAGTTGTGTTTGACTATATACCCTTTTCCAATTTTCACACACACAACGGGGATGACACACTTCCTGAAGTTATATGTACATCATTCCAGACATGCTCTGTGTCTCCATTTTCATCTGATAAATATTTATTATTGGAAAGCTGATCACAACAGATAAAAATTAATTAATTTTTCTTTTATAATTTCATAATATTAAAATATATTTCTAACTAAAATTTGCAGCTTAATTTCCCTATAACTTTACACATCATGTATGATTTTTTTTCCAATAACAAGACGTTTGTTTCCACTAACAATAGACCTTATAAATTAGTTCAGGATTGCAGCATTGCTCTCTTCTTGGCTTTTACAAGGAACACATGAAATCTTTATCTCTAAATCATAAAATAAATCGACCTGAGTTGGTCAAATATTATAACGTTTGTGAAAACAATGCCATACAAAATTTATAAGAGACAACATAACATTGTCGTTATGCCTACCCATTTGTAACTCAAGGTCCGAACATCGGATTTTCATAAATCTGGCACCAAATGATATTACTATAATTTGTCGATAAATTCTTTAAACGTACATCAAAACTGGACAAAAAGAACAGGCTGTTTAAACGGCTACGTTCGCAAGTGTAATTTGTTGAATGCAACATATTTAGCGAAGCTACAAGCGTTTCCAGCAGCAGTTATACAGAACGCTGAAGCTTGCACGTGCAATGTACTTCTGCATTAGGTCTTTGAGATAAATATCAGGGAGTGAACACAGGAAGATTGTTTCACTCTGAGTAAATGTCCTGTTTACGTTTGCCCTGATAGACGCAACCAGTGGAAATATCGTGCGACAAAGGAGGCGTCATTGTTGGCCTAATATTTACGGTCGGCCACAAAACCGGTGACCCCGTCCGAACACAGAGGTCAAGTTACATTTAACTGTGTCTATTCGAATACGACCAACTTTAATCGATCACATTACTTATTTGTAAAATGCTGATCGGGTATATGAAAGGGCGAAGGGCTATGTTGGGCAGGTCATGTAACATGCATGACAGCCATAAAAATGCGTAACAGAGTTTTGTCTGACGACTGAAGTGAGGAACCGTCCTGGGAGATCCGCGGATAGATAGAAGGATAATACTAAAACGGATAGTCAAGAAATAAGTTGCGGGTTCGTGGACTGATTCAGCTGACTCAGAAAATGGTCTGGGGAATAGAAAATAAATAAAAGATAATGGATAAGAAAATAAATAAACTTATACATGACCAAATAAGTAAACCCGATAACGACGGCGAGTCCTATCCTAGAGTAATAAACCAAACCAACATAACCTTTTCCAGTGAAGAACTAGTGCTCTTGAACAAGGGTCTGAAATACATTTTAAGTCACAAACGCAAGCAATGGATAAGCAACCTCGCATTTGAAGCCGAAATCACCACAACATTACTGCCCCCAGGAGAACAGGAATATATACGACACCAAATTGCACATAACAGAAAGAAATTATACAAACAACAGAATGAACGACTCAATTATAGTAACATACAGACTAGAAATGAGAACAAAATTATAAATCAGATAAAAGACAAACTGACCAAAAATAAAGCCATGATTTCGAAAGCAGACAAGTGTAATTCTATAATAATCCTGTATCTAGAGGAATACAAAGAGAAAATCAATAAGTTCATCTCTAACAATAGTTTCACCATAGCCAATGGCGACATCACTAAAAAAATTAGAAAAGGATATAAGAGATACAATAAATGAATGTCAACAAGTAAGACATACAAGCGACAGGTGGAAATACGTGAACCTGAATCCCATGGCACCCACAATGAGAGACCTAGTGAAGATAGATAAAGAAGGAGCACCAATCAGACCGATAATAAACTGGAGGAACGCCCCGGCATACAAATTAGCTAAAATGCTAACAAAGAAATTGCATACTTATATCCCTCTCCCTTACACTTTCAACATAAAGAACACAATCTAGCTAATGACTGACCTAACAGACCTCCCATATGATCATAACATAAAATTTGATTAATTTGATATAACTAATATGTATTCCATCATCTCCAAGAATGAATTTATAACAGTCATCAAGAAACTATGTGAAACAAACGGTATAGAAGACAGTATAAAACAAGGCATTATAAAAATCTCGCAAGTCCTAATAGAACAAAACTATTTCCTTTTTCAAGACATAATCTGCATACAAAATGCAGGTCTCGCCATGGGAGCCCCAACCTCCTCGATATTCTCAGAAATATACCCGCAATATATAGAGAACACCAAATTCTGCGAAATACTAGTGAGACATAAAATCGAAGAATATTTTAGATATGTCGATGACATTCTTTTGATGTACAAACAAGATCAAACCAATATACAGGAAGTGCTTGATAACTTCAACAACTTAACGCCCAATATAAAATTCACCGTAGAGGAAGAAAAAGACAACAAAATAAATTTTTTGGACATAACTGTAGCTAAAGACTACGACAATCTAACCTTTGGCATATATAGAAAACCCACAGCCACTGGTGTCATTATACCAAAAGACTCATTTCCACCCAAAAGAGCACAAAACAGCAGCAATCAGATACCTCTATAACATGATGGAGACGTATAACTTGACCCCACAAAACCGACAAAAGGAAAGCAACAAGATACAACAAATCCTAATTAACAACAAATACGATGCCTCGACCGCTAGCAGATTAAATAACGAGAAAAAACAGGAAAAAAAAAACAGGAACAAAATATCCAGAAAATAAAATAGGCAAAATTCACATACATTGGAAATGAAACAAAGACTGTTTAAATACACAAAATGAAACAAGACTGTTTAAACACACAAATCTTAAGATTGCCTTTATCACTGATAACATTCGAAAGACTTGTGTCAACAAAACATGAGCCAGTCCAGAATAAATACAACAAATGTGGCATATACCAACTGACCTGCCCCAGCTGCAACACGAAAAACACTGGACACACTGGCAGACCATTTAAAACCAGATTCCAGGAACACCTACGGGATTTCAAATATGGGAGTAATAAATTGAAGTTTGCGCAGCACCTCCTCGACAACAGACATGCAGCAGGCCCAATGAACAGTATAATGGAAACCGTCTACGTAACTAAAAAAGGTAAGATGATGGATACGATAGAAAGATATTATATGTTCAGAGAAACTACAAATAGTAACCATATTAACGACAAGCTAACCGTCAAACTTAACGCAATATTTGACGTGATAGTTCACGAAGACCCCTACAGCAGACGCATAAACCCGTCACAACCAGACGACACGCCCGTAACTCTCACTCCAACTGCATAGATAGATACTTCCCCGCAGAGGATCGGTCGCTACCACACAGAAAACCAGAAGCTTGTTGTCCACAAAAACCGTAAATAAAAGCTACCGACCTATTACCACATGTACCACAATATTCCACACAATTACATCAAATCGCAAAAGCAGGTTTCATGTTTACAAATTTGACAATGACTAGTAGTCTGCCGAAATATTGAACTATACTGACCACAACTAGTGGAGAATCGCAACCACCTATGCTCCTGAAATCAAGCAGAATATCCAAGTGCGAAATAAGCAACCACGATCACGACAGCCATCATCACAACGGAAACGAATTCGTATACATACAGTAATTGAACTGAGAATATAAATACAATAATTTTAACATTTGAAGTAAAATATCAATAAAATACTTTGGGCAATTAAATAAGAACATGTCAGTCTTTTAAACGGTGTAAATTTTTACTACACGTGCATATTATTGTAAGCCCTTTGGGATCCCAAATGTGCACAGTTACTTTGTACACTTCAATATGGTTTTAAAGTAGCCTGAGGATGACTCCCCCGAGTCGAAACATGTTGCATTAAAGCATAATTGATATTGCATGTTGTGTATTGACTGAAGCCTAAATTAAATTAATAAGCAACAAAACGCAACGGTGTGACCAAGTTTAAAGTTCTGGGGACGTTTTATTTTGCGAGTGGTAATGGACTTCCAGGTTACGTAAAAGGCGTGGAATTTATTTGGTGGTTGGTCTATTACGGGTGTCTCGAGAAAGACTGCACTGCATGGAATTAGTTACTTCATGAAAGACTATTGGCATTAGACACTGCTTGTGATATTTCCCCCATAATTAAGCAACACGCCATGAAGGCGTGAATTTTAACTTCGAAATTATATGAAAATGAATGGCCAACTTCATGCCTTAGCCTCTTTACCATCGGGGATGTGGCTGTCACTGACCATTGGATGAGAAACTGTGTGTTCGCCAAGGCCGGTGTGACGATCAAGAATTAAAATCCCTTTTCTTCTGCCGTCCAAACTGTGGCTGTTTTTCTTCTATTACATCCCCTGATTTCACACTATTTGTACCTCACAGAATTGTAGCGTTATTACATCAATAGTTACTGGAGGCAGTAAAATATTTTGAGCTCCACGACAACTGATCTACACGGCGGTTTCCTTTCAATTTCAATTCGAAGCCTGCGATCAGGCCGAATGAGTGATGAATAAGTAGCATTTAACGCAGATTTTGGGGTTTGTAACACCGGTTGACGATTACCACTGAAGCTTGCTATGGGGCTTGAGCTTCTTCAGGATGCACAGCTCCACGCTTTCTATACCTTTAAACACTACATGGAAACGAGTAGACAGAAAGATGCATTGGTCGCTTTGCGCCTGGCGAAAGAGCCCCCAGTGCTGATTTCGGTTGCTGAAAGGAAACGAAATTTAGACCCCCCTCCCCAAAAAAGGGGAAAAAATTGACATCATTCGAGATGAGATATTTCAGAAGAACAGCCGGGTACATAAAAGTAATGAAGAAATTTTGGAAGAGTAGAAAGTAGAACCCGTTGACGAGACGCTAAGAAGATACAAATCAAATTGGCTACAACATGTAACAGGAATGAACAAAAAGGAGATGCCAAAAATAATGCTGAATTGTAGACCAAATGGATGAAGACGACTTGGTAGAACTTTGCAAAGGCTATTAGACGAGGCTGAAACAGGTCTATCAAGGCCTGACTGGTGACGGATGAGGATGATAAGGACGAAGAAGAAGAAGACGAAAAAGAAACGAAAAGATTAAAAGATATAAGATCGTAATTTTGCCAAGTACCAGGGTCGAATCCTGATCCGGAGGTCGGGTCTAGCCGAAAGACACCTTTCCGCTAGACCTGACCACTGCAGGATTCGCCACTAGTACGTGCCGTTTATTCTGCCCTCCTGGAGCCTATTGTAACCTTGTAGCTATCTTGGGAACGATCTCGACCCTTTTGATCTGTTTCGGGTATTTTCCATTCTGCGTTCTGATAAAGTTGGTTAACCATTTTTAGCCTTCTTCTGTTTTCTGAGTCAATATTTGTTTCCTTTCTGTGTACGTGTGTATGTGTGTGTGTTTCACACATCCTTAACACTTAGTTATTACTTCCACTGCTTCATTTCTTTGTTGTCCTGAGATTCTTACGACTGTGTAGGTCAAGAGAACTGCACTCTGTGTGCGACGACGTGTATCTGATAGAAATTTACCAAAGTTTCGGAAGAAAATATTTCCTCAATCTACTACTACTACTACTACTACTACTACGACTAGTAATAGTAGTAGTAGTAGTTTGGCATGATAACCTAATTCAGGGCCATAGACTCCTCAGTTTTATTCCCAGACTTTCATTCTAATGTCAGTCTTTTCCATCCTGCAGTCCCTAGCTTTTTACTGGCATCTAGTCTCACCGCGTCTACCCACCTGTTCTTTTGCTTAACTACTGGTCGATTACCATACAATTTTCGTTCTAAGATTTTCCTTGGTGTTCTTGATCCGTCCGTCCTGCAGATGTGTCCAGCCTATTCCAGTCTTCCGAGTTTAGTATATCCCACCACAACTATATCCTTGTATGTACAGTACATTGATCTCATTATTATAGCTTCAATTTTCCTCTATTTACCCACACATTCCTCTGGTTATTTTCCGTTTAAAGGCTCCAAACGTCATTTCCACCCTCTTGGACATAATCCAAATTTTGATTTTTCTCCATCTACTATCCTGAGGACGGAGGCGACAGGTAACTTCGAAACGTCAATAAATTTCTACTATACGAGTATAGTGTCAATTCCGACGGAACTTTTCTTCTTATTCATTTACGGTTTATTAAGGTGCTCTGTACCTCAGTATATTTACTCGTAGGTTTCAGTGGTTTGATGATCAGTGAGTAATGAATTTGAAAGGGTGTGAGAGCAACAGACACTTGATTTGTAACTGAGATAAAGGATATGCAGTGTTCTGCGCGATATTCAAACCGGGTTCGTCCCGATTGAAGTCGCGACTGAATGAGAAAACTTGCTCGGTACAATGTTCTTAGGGGGACCGCGGTAGCACAGTGGTGCTGTGCTACAAATCGGAAGGTCGCTGGTTCGATCTCAGCTGGTGTCAGTGGATTTTTCATTGACATATAATCCTTTCGATCGCACTATGGCCCTGGAGTCGAATCAGCCTCTAACAGAAATGAGTACCAGGAATATTTCCTGGGGGTAAAGGCGGCCGGTGTGTACCTACTACCATCCTGTGCCGTTGTCACGAAATCTGGGAACCTTAACTTCCTGGAATCCTCTGGGCCTGTCCAGGCCCATAATGGGACTGCTTTTTTTTTTTTACAATGTTCTTAGGTAACTGCATATAAAAGCGTAGCGCCTGCCAACAATCCTAAAGTGTTCAGGTTTGTTCTCCCTGTATTTGCCGCTTTATCATTGGCACTGGTCACATCCTTATTGGCTACAGTTTGAAAAATGTTTAGGATAGAACTGGAACGAAAAGTGTTGCAGAGGAGTGGAAATTAGCCCTTAAAATTAATAGCTTTATTTTCGTGCTAGTGATCTGTCGCTTCTTAAAGTAGCTAGTTTTTTTGTCTTATCCATTAAGTCACGTCTTCAAATAAGGCCTTTCCAGCTGTCGTTGGGACGCCCTATATATATTTTTTCCCAGTGCGTTTATAACATCGTGACATTTTCGTGCCCACATATAGGCCTGCAGACCATGTATACAAGCCTACAGATTACTTCTCCCACATTATTTCTAAGGATTTTGGCACGCGGTAGGGAAAGTCTTAAAAAATGCTCATTTGGACGTCAGAGAAAGAGCTTGGAAGATGATATTGAAATATACCGTAGGATAATGGCTTGTGAGGATCCGAGGTGGCAAAAGGTGGGTGAGGATCTAGACCAATGACTGTTTTGTATTAGCGGCGTTGAACCTTCTGGTTCTGCTGTCACATGCTTGTACAGTTGTCCCTGCGCGCGTCATGGGGACTGGTGGTTTAGCTCCACTTATTCTTAACCTCGTCAATAGATAAGGGCAAGTGGCCATTTGTGCCGCCGGTATCCATTGATATGGAGGACGAGGGGTCGCAGAGCCGGTCTGGAAGCTTTGGAGAATGTAACAGTTTCTTTTCCGAGGGGCAGATCGAATCATGTTATTTCTACATATGCCTTTGTACCCACATATTCGTGAGCTCTTCTTTGCTCTCTTGAAACAAATTGTAGGCCTGTCTACAGAAATAATACAAGGTGGTTCAAAATTGACCGGGACTGATGTCGCCAGATTTACACACAAATCAGACCCGGTCATATTTGAACCACCTTGTACGTTGCTTTGGTATTCTGACGCCGTGGGGCCAACGAGCAACGGTTGTTGCATTGGACGGTTGTTAAGCATCGAAATAATGGCGGTCGTAGGTCTCTTTGCACTTACGCTAATTGTTAACTTGACAAGTCACAGAGAAACGGAGGAAACGGAACTGTAGGAGGGAAAGACAAGGTCCATTACAAAGGATATAATCCCTGCTATGAATGCGATGTGATGCGTAAGATTTCGTGGCGAATAACGACCTGTAACTACCGTTTCTGACAGCATAGCACAATGCACCTGCTCCCTATACGCTACACAAAATTATCATGTTTTCAACCTGTGTGTAGTAGCAGAAATGCCTGTCGCTCCAACCGGTAGCAGTCCTGTAATTCCCTCTGTAGTCATCACTCCCCCGCACCGCGCCAGACACGTATACTGCCCCGAGTATCATGTCCTTAGCTACCGTCAGTGGAATCCGCAGATCGATGGAGATCCGTGGATCACCGATCCACTATTCCATTATTACAGCTATAGACCAATGGTGTAAGGATTACGACGTGAAAATTGTATGAGAATTCAAGGCCGCGTAGACTTAGATGACAAACAAGCAAAACGGGCCCTGAGAGCAACCTAGAGACTTGCAAATTACTGAGGTTTATACTAGTGTAGCGCCACTCTGTGACAACGACGAAGCTAAATGCTGATAGATATAACTGAACATTGTGTGACAAAGTAATGAACAAGTCAACATATGTGTTTGCTTTCTGCGTCATATATCCTAAGTAAGAACAAACAATACATTGACTATCGGTTACATGTCAACTACACGCTAATATAATATGTACACGTATATTTACGAAACATCTTATGGCATTTTACATGCTTAGCGATAGCCATTAATTAGTTATAGCCATCCAACTGAAACTTAGGTATAGATTTTGGGCATCCATCATGATATTATTTTAAATTCTACAAAATATCATCCGGACCGTCTCGTGTTAGACTCTCACGACGGAAATGGGAAGTGAAAGAACAATAGAATCCCTCTTCCTATTGTTTGTAGTATGGACATGTAGACATCTGACTTTGCTACGTTTGACTAGCTAACGAACGTGTTTATTACTTCTGTTACGGAGTTGTTTTGCTGTTTTCATTTCTCATTCTCTCTTGTTTAGAGTATAGTTGTCTCTACGCCAGACAGCTTCTGAATTTAAATATTCGACTAGTGTGTGTGTGTTTTTTTTCTGTTTTATGTTAACTTTTGTCTTTCGAACATATGACTTGTTCGCCTTTGTCATAGGTAAGGTTTTTCGGTCTCATAAGATACGAGTCATCCGAGAAATAGTAATTTACTCGACTTCTGATAACCGCATATTCAGAGCCTTGATTTTTCTTTGGTAAATTTTCTCTTTGGCTACTCTAAATCTCTTGCACCTTTATACCCCTTACGACCTGAATTAAGAGTATATTTAAAGATTCAGTCCGTATCGCGTAGTGATCGGAGGGCGTGGCGGACTCGATAGGTCTGGCATCCTCTACCGACAACTGGCGGTCCCTTGTGACCACGATAATGAGCCTTCGGCTACCATAAATTTCGGCGAGTTTCTTGAGCAGCCGAGGATTTGTTAGCCTCCCAGAGACGGACTCTGATCACAGCACTAGATTGTTTGTGCCCCGCTATATACACGTTCTGTCTCTCATAAAATCCGAAGTTGATGTTGTATATAGAAATAATCGTTTATTCTGAGAAGCATACCAAACTCACTAGTGCGTTCTGTAAACAAAACGTAGAATTCTTCAGTGTTACACGTGATGGTACTGTATATGAGATACATAAGATATAAGATTTGCTTATAAAAAAAACTCAATCTTACAGTCTTTCACGTGATTTTCTTTTATGTAAAACTGTAGTAGTGATGTGACAGTCCAGTTTAACTAGTAATGTGCCTGTATACGAGGGGGTGCTGATTAAGTCCTTATCCCGACCTACTTCCCGATGTCGTAGGACGGAATCGATAGTATCGTTGGAAAGAGGGGTCTGTTCATGTGCCGAATTGCAAGTCTTTTCTTGCCACAGAGGCTGAAAAGAAGCATGTCAGGCGACGCGCGCGATTTCAACAGCATGGAGACGCGATATGTCA
>Ga0123355_10007904_pt1 | contig 16020 bp, 10 predicted proteins | sample TergutEmb28metaG_3_FD_89872 | JGI IMG/M metagenome (GOLD analysis project Ga0123355, IMG submission 89872) | Embiratermes neotenicus P1 segment gut microbial communities from Petit-Saut dam, French Guiana - Emb289 P1 | ecosystem: Host-associated > Arthropoda: Insects > Digestive system > Gut ...
GCGGCGGCGGCGATTGGCGGCGGCGGCGGGAGCCGAGGTATCGGAAGAGTTGTAATCACCGGCGGTGACGTTTTGGCATTCACCGGTGGTAACGCGGCGGCAATCGGAAACGCTAACAGCAGCTCACAACAAGGTAACGCGGATGTTGTTAATAACCACTACGAAGGTTATGTTATAGTTACCGCAGGACGAATTCGCGCGCGCGGAGGCGTTGCAATCGGCGCGGCAAACGGACGTATCGGAACTGTTATCATTTTGCCGGGCGCGGATATTGGCGCCGCTCCTCTTACTACGTCAATAAACGGAAGCCAATGGGCAAGCCTTGTTGCTATCCCAACGGCAGGGTTGATTGGGAATCAGCCGAATATCAGTCCAGTTGTTGCTAATGCTCGGAATTTCTTCTATTTGAATAGAATGAATCCGACTCCGAGAATGTTTGACGGAGCGCACGGGGCCGGCGGTGGAGTTAATAACGAAGCAGTTACGCTCCCTCGGCCGTTGATGGTTACTGCGTTGGACGCGGGTGCGAATGTTCAAGCGTTCGCTGATTTTTCTCAATATTTCGGAACAAACGCTTTGCCGCAAGAAGGTCACGCGAACTTTTTAGGGATTCCAATGCTTTCAGAATACTTGAATGCTTTGAATATTACTGACATTAATTTAGGACCGTCGGTTGCAAGCGGAAGCAATAGAGTTTGGAATCTTCATTATTTCAATAATATTCGCGTGCCGGACGGCGACGGCGACGGCGCGGAAGTTGTGTTCTCGCTTAGCGATATTGAATTCAATCCGCATACTTGGAACACGACGGTTTTGAGAAATCATCTCGGTGGAACGAGCACATTGTTTGTTAACATTTCTACCGAAGAAATCCCTGACATAACTTTGTCGGCTTTCCAATTCTCAACCGACGCGTACACGACGTTGCAAGATGTAACGAATTGGAGTTTGTTTGACGAGGGAGAGATGAGTTATTTGGTGGCGTTGCCTGAAGACGCGGAAACGCTTACTCTTGATATTGAGGCGACTGACATTGCCGCTGACGTTACGGTATACGTGAATTGGGGCAGCGGTTGGAATGAGATTACAAATCTTACGAACATAAATATCGAAAATGTTGTATTTCAAGTGAGAGTTACGGTGGAAAACGACGGCAGAACAAGTGTGTTTACCGTTGACTTTGCGGTTTCGCCGCCGGACGGAGTTCTTGACATAGGTATGGGCGATATCGGCGGCGTAACGCTCGGCGTTTCCGCTCCGGGAGGATTTCCGATTAGCGAACGGTACGGAATATACAGAATTGTTCATCGAACTCCGGGGACGACGAATAATACAATCACGATTCCGCGCGGATTTAGAGGAGAAATTATACTTGACGGCGTAGATATACAAAACTTAGTTCCGGGAGCTGTCGGTAACAATTATCGTGCGCCTATTTCGTTGACCAACTTTTTGCACGCAAACCCGGAACCGGATAGAATTAATATGACGCTTACCGTAAGAGGCGTAAACAGGTTGGAAGGCGGAAGCGCGGCGGGTGGAAATAATCTTTCCGGAATATTCGTTCCGCGTGATTCAACAATCACAATTCAAGGTTACGGCGGTGTAACGGAAGGAAATGTTCTTGAAGTGTACAGCCGCAACGCTGCCGCAATCGGCGGTAACGGCGGCAGCAATCAGGCTCGCAAAAGCGGAAACATTACGATTAATAGCGGAACAATTCACGCGGAAGTTCTCGCGGGCTCAGGCGCGGGAATCGGCGGCGGAGTTGGAGCGAGCAATGAGGCCATACCCGGAAATTTCGTTACAATTACCGGTGGAAATATCACTGCTATCGCCGCGAGTAGCGGACAGGGCGCGGGAATCGGCGGTGGAAGCGGAGGAAATCAAGGAGCTCATGTAACAATCAACGGCGGGACTATTTACGCTCGCGGCGGGCAAATCTCGCCGGGTATCGGTAACGGAGTTGGATTGATTACAGGCGCGCAACCTACAGGTTCCGTTACAATCAACGACGGAACTGTTACCGCAAGCACGCAAACTATTGTTCCTGCTCACATGGGAGCTCCGGGAATCGGCGGCGGCGGTTCGAACGCGATAGGTCGTATCGAAATCCACGGTGGAACCATTACCGCTACAGGCTCGAGCGGCACGAATAACAACCTCGGTTTCGGTGCGGGAATCGGTAATGTGGGCATATCTCAAGGGGCGTCTCCAAACATAAGACTCACTGAAATTGAAATTACCGGTGGAGATATTACGGCAAACGGCGGTGGAAATGCTCCGGGAATCGGCGGCGGACTTGCGCAAGACGGAGTTACACCTCAAAATCCGGTAGAGTCGATTATCGTTCTTCCGGGCGCGAACTTGAATGGTTCGACAATCGGTGGAATCGCCGGAGATATTTTCTACTTCAACGAGGGAATGACTTTCGGAATCGGCGGCGCGGGAGTTAACTCTCGTCGGCTTTGGATTGTTGCGTACGATGATTTTAATCCAAACACAGAAGCGGAAGTTAACTTTTCGGAGTTTGGTATGGGTACGATTGAACTTGGTGAATCGGACGAACATATTCACGGAAGAATTTGGAGAATGAACTTCTTCACTAATATGGCAGGCAGCGGAGATGTTAACTTTGATACAGTTGACACATTAAGAAACGAAGCGCTTACTGCGACATACTTGAGAGAAGATTTGGACGCGAACGGACGATATGTGTTTATGACGGACGGCGCAACGCCTTCTGTGGGCACAGAGCTTATCCCTATACCTGCGAACGTTATCACAAGTATCACAATCAATCCGACGACATTGACGTTGCCGGTAGATTTTGTTGGGTTGCCGGAAACTTTTCAGTTGCCGACTAACTTCAATAATCCTGATATACGAGGTTTGCGAACTCGCAATACAGTAGTTACGGCAAACGGATTGCCTTCTACCGCAACAGAATGGGTAAGTTCGGACGAAAATGTTGCGAGAGTAAGCCCGGACGGTAATATAGAAGTTCAAGGCGTTGGTACTGCGTACATCACTTTGCGAGCTACTGACGGTGGAGGAATGTTCGGCAGACTTGCGTTGACGATTGTGCCGATAGGTAACATTAACGATACCGACCAACTCAGAAATCTTCCGGCGGTTGGAGTACCTGTTGGCGATGGTTGGGCGCGACAAGCGACAGACATTAACCATCATTTGGCAATGCCGACACAAGTTGGTGAAGCTCGAGTTGCTTTGTGGAGAGATAACGCGACGGCGGCGTTCAGCATAAATTCCGACGACAACGGTAGCTTTTCCTCATCAGTTTACCGATATTGGCTGTATTTAACTGAAGAACACGGTATGCCGTTTACGTTCTTCTTGGAAGGTCATGCGGCGCGCAGAGACTTTGGCACTGCGCATAACGCAGGTTGGAACGCTTTGATAGCGGCAGGAAACGAAGTTCAGTCGCATACAATGGCGCATTATCCTGACACGATTATTTATGGCCTAACAAGCGCAGAATCGTTGTTCGAGTTCCAAGCGGCGATTCCGTATCTTGAAGCGGCAACAGGTCAGCCTATAAGGGCGCTTGGGTTCTCGTTCGGCAGAGGAATTCCGGAACATTCGGCGTGGTTCTACGCAGCAACGCGTGGTGTTACCGGTCATAATAGAACAAGTGAAATAAATTACAGACTGACCGGAAGCATTGGCGACGGAACTTTAAGAGAACACTATGAAGGACTTTTCCGTTCGCTATTGCAGACGGGCGTGCCTGTACCTCCTATTGAACACAACACGCCAAACAATTTCGGCGGCTGGTTGAATATTCACTATCATCCATTGAGAGGCGGACCGAATGACCTTGATTGGGCAGGCGGCCGAGATGAGTTGGCAGGTATTTTACAAAGATTGACTGAAATCGAGGCAGAACTTGGCAGAACGATGTGGAGAGCGACGTATACCGATATCGTGATGTACGGACAATCGCGTGATAGTTCGGAGATTCAAGTTATCGACAACGATTTGGCAAACGGAAGATTTAGCTTTAACTTGACCGACAGAATGTATGACGGTTGGTTTGATAGACCGTTGACGGTAAACGTTAAACTTACCACGGATTCTACGGTTGGTAATGATTGGGAGTCAATCCGAGTAACTCAAGCAGGTTCGACACTTCGCGCAGAGGATGTGACGGTTGAAGTCGTTAACGGTGTGGGAACATTCGCGTCTGTTAACGTTGTTCCTGACGGTGGCTTGGTTGTGATTCAGCAAGTAGACTCTTGGTATTTCGACGATTCGACACCGGGCGAAGTTACAGTTTCACTTCTTGACTTTGATGAAAACGTAACTCTAATCGTTGCGTTGTATTCGGTTGAAGCAGGCGGTGCGTTGCGATTCGTTAGAATGGAACACAACACATTCTTGGCTGCAGCTGCAGACAAATCGGTGACGATTGATGTTCCGTTGACAGGAGCATATAGAATTCGCGCGTTCGCGTGGAATAGTTTCGGTCAAATGGTTTCGATATATAGACCGTTTGAACAAGCGTTGGCGAACTAAACATAACGCATTGCGTTATTGCATTAATCTATAAGATTTAAACAGGGTCTGCCTAAAAACTTCACGTTTTATAATTAGTTTTTAGGCAGGCTCTGACTATGTTATGCTACAAAAAAGGAGAGTAACTTAAATGAATTCGACTGAAAAACTACGCGAAATTTTAGATTTAACTGCAGATAGGCGACCAAATTTCGCCAACATTTCGTCGGTGCTTGGCAAAAAAACGCCGTCGCGCCCGACATTATTTGAATTTTTCCTAAATGATACAATTGAGGCGAAGTTGGCGCAATGGGATGGAATTCCCGCGACGGAGGAAGATTATTTCCGTTGCAAGATTCAGGCGTTTAAAAACGCGGGATATGATTACGCGACAATCCGCGCGTGTCAATTCTTCTTTTACGACGTTGAAAACGTACACAAAAAAGCGTCGCAATCGGCGAACGACGGCGTGCTTATTTCCGACCGAGAAAGTTATGACAAATACAATTGGGAACGCCCTGCGGATTATTACAACGGACGTGTTGAAAAAATTGAGAAATTTTTGCCCGATGATATGAAGTTTATCGTTTACGGTCCGGGCGGCGTTCTTGAAAATTTGATTGAACTTGTCGGGTTCGATAATTTATGTTTTATGCTGTTTGACGACCCTGAACTTGTGAAAATGATAGTTGACAATATCGGCAAGTCGCTTTGCGAGTATTACGAGTTGGCAATCAACCATGATTCGGTTGGCGCGATTATCTCGAACGACGATTGGGGATTCAAAACTCAAACGATGTTATCGACTGACGATATGCGAAAGTACATATTCCCGTGGCATAAGAAAATCGTTGAAATTGCGCACGCTGCCGGAAAGCCTGTTATACTGCACTCTTGCGGCAAACTTGACACGGTTTATGACGATATTATCAACGATTTAGGATATGACGGGAAACACTCGTACGAGGACACAATTTGTCCCGTTGAGGATATGTACGATAAATTAAAAGGAAAAATCGCGGTGTTAGGCGGAATTGATATGGATTTCGTGTGCCGAATGCCGCAGGAAGATATTTACAACAGATGCGCGAATATGATTAAAAAGACAGGCTGCGAGGGCTACGCGTTGGGCACGGGGAACAGCGTTCCCGAATACTTGCCTGACGATAATTTCTTGACAATGATTAGCGCGGCGCTTAAAGCGTGAGGAGGGCAAAATGGATAAATCAATCTTAAATCAACTTCGCCTAACGGTGACGGAGAAAGACTTAAAAGTGAACGGAATTGCCGTATACCAAAAAGGCAAGCCGATTTTAACCCATCGTTGGAGCGATGATATTAGGCAAAATCTTTGGTCGTGCACGAAAGGTTTTACCGGAATCGCGATTGGCATTTGCCAAGACGAAGGTTGGTTAAAAGTTACGGACAAAGTGCTTGACATTTTTCCCGAATATCGGGATGTTGCGGCGGATAAAACCGAACAAATTACGATTCGCGATGTTCTGCATATGGCGGCGGGGAAAGATTTTACCGGCGAGCCGTTTCACACGCACGATATGATTGACGGCGATAACTTGGAATTTTTTATGCGCGCGCCGGTTACGGCGGAGATAGGAAAAACCTATTATTACAGCAATTCGTGCAGCTATGTTCTATCTCGAATTGTTGAGAAATTTAGCGGTCAGACGCTACGGGATTTCTTGGTTGAGAGAATGTTTTCGGTGATGGAAATACCTAATATTCAATGGCAAACCTGCAATAAAGGACATACGCTTGGCGGTTACGGATTGCAATTGAGGACGGAAGAACTTTTGAAGTTCGGAATTATGCTGAAAAATGGCGGCGTTTGGGAAGGGAAACGGATAGTTAGCGAAGAATATATCAAACAGGCGATTACCGATACTGTAATTACCAAACCGTATATGTCGGGGTCGGACGAGGAGCAACAAACGCCGTACGGCTATCATTTGTGGACGTGTACGCGAGAAGGCGTGTACCGAGCTGACGGGCTTTACGGGCAGTTGATAGTTGTTTTTCCGCAAAAAGATGTAGTTGTCGCGTTAAATTCTTTTAGGCAAGACGGAAACGGATTCCACATCTTGCGCGCGATATACGAAATGGTCGATTTAATTTAGTAATTTAATGGCATCGTTGCATAGGAGGCTTGGCTATGGAAAAAAGAAGACTCGGAAAAACGGAATTACTTGTTTCGCCTATCGGGTATGGCGCGCTCACGGGAATAACTTCGGAAACGTTACTTGCGGGGGTTCGTGGCGGAATGAATTTTATCGATACCGCCAGAGCTTACGGGAGCAGCGAGATGGAAATAGGCAAAATGCTAAAGGAATTAGGTGAGAGAAGCCGCGTAATCATTTCGACTAAAAGCGGCTCCCGTACTTTGGAAGGATTTCGTCACGATTTTGCAACATCGCTTGAAATGCTGGGAACGGATTACATAGATATAATGTTCTTGCACGACGTTAGCACGGAAGAAAATTGGAAGTTAGTGCAAAACAATGGTTTGATTGATGAATTATACAGGTTAAAAGAAGAAGGAACAATACGGCGTTTGGGAGTATCCACTCATGATAATGGCGATATTGCTACGGAGATGATGAAATCGGGGCATTTTGAGGCAGTAATGTTAGCCTATAACGCGGCTAACCCTGAGGCGTCTGAAACCCATATTCCGCTTGCAAAGTCTCTTGATTTGGGCATAATTATCATGAAACCATACGGCGGTGGAGTGCTTACTGAAAAAAGAAGCCGAGAGATGGGTTTTTCCATTACCGCGGAAGACGCTTTGAAATGGGTGATATCAAATAAGGATATCAGCGTTGCAATCCCGGGTATGGATGCCGTGAAATATGTGGAATCGGCATTAAGTGTTCTTAACTCGGACTTTGACAGCTTTTCAGATAAAGAACTCAAGTCCATCAGCGGAAATGTTTCCATTAAGGGCCGAGAATATTGCCGAGGGTGCGGCTACTGTCTACCTTGTCCGCAAGAGATACCGTTGCCGGAAGCGTTGGCGCTTAATAACCGCTGGGAAGTTTACTATCATGCAGATTGGGCACAAATGCACTTGATATCCGATGAATTCAACAAGCGAATCCCGGTAGACAAAGGGCCGGAACGTTGCACAAAATGCGGAATATGCCAACAAAAATGCCCGTATGACTTGCCGATACCCGAGCTTATGGAGAATTGCGTGAAAATTAAACAACACATTAATCCCGCGTGAAAGAGTTGGTTAGTTTTGGTGAATTTAACCATTGTTTTTCTACCATTGCAAGTGGTATCAATTTGAAGAATATTGCGTAAAAGCAGTGAAATAAATAATTTTTAAATTAAGGAGATAGTACAATGACAAACAGAGAACGCGCGCTTGCGATTTTGCGCTATGAAAAGGTGGACAGATTGCCGGCGGTCCATTTCGGATATTGGATTGAAACACTTGAAAAATGGGCTAATGAAGGGCATATTACCAAGGAAGAAGCTACGAGTTGGGACGACGGCAATGCGGCCGACGAGTCGATTTCAAAAAAAGCAGGATTTGATTTCGGTTGGTACACTTGTTATCATCCGATAACCACGCTTTTGCCGCCATTCGAGCGAAAAGTTCTTGAAGTTATGCCGGACGGTTCGCGCAAGGTTTTGAACAAAGGCGGCGCGATTGAAATCGAGAAAGACGAAGCCGGTTCAATTCCTGCCGAAGTCGGGCATACTTTGGTAGACCGAGCAAGCTGGGAAGAACATTATTTGCCGAAGCTACAACTTTCAACAGACCGTGTTGACCGCGAATTTTTGGCAACGCTAACCAGTACTGAAGGCCGAGAAAACCCGAAAGGACTATTTTGCGGTAGCCTTTTCGGCGAAATCCGAAATTGGCTTGGAGTTGAGAATAGCAGTTACTTGCTCGCTGATGATGAAGAATTGTACGACGAAATTATCAATACTGTTGCAGACTTAGCGTATGATAATGTCAAACAAGCCTTAGAAACCGGCGCGAAATTTGATTATGCTCATTATTGGGAAGATATTTGTTTTAAAAACGGACCGTTGGTAATTCCGAGTGTATTTGACGAAAAAGTCGGGCCGCATTATAAGAAAATTTCAGATTTGTTGAACTCACACGGAATTGACATTATTTCTCTTGACTGTGATGGCGTGATTGACTCGCTGATTCCGACTTGGTTAAACAACGGCGTTAACACGATGTTCCCGATTGAAGTTGGTGTTTGGGACGCGAATATCGCTCCGTGGCGCGAGAAATACGGCAAGGAAATTCTCGGAGTTGGCGGAATGATGAAGCACGTATTCTCGTTGGATTACGCGGCGATTGACGCGGAAATCGAGCGGCTTAAGCCGTTGATTGCGCTTGGCGGCTTCATTCCGTGTCCTGACCACAGAATCGCGCCTGACGCGAAGTGGGAAAACGTGCAGTATTATTGCGAGCAGTTGCGAAAAGTTACTATATAATTATAATTAAAAAAGGAGCTAAAAGTTATGCAAACCCCAAAACTTGACCAAGGATTTATCCCCGCAATTATCTGGACACGAGAGTTTCTTGCGACGGCGCAAACGCCTGTGGCGATTGCGGTTGAGCGTAATGACGGACTTGTTTATCGTTACGATACTAAAATCGGTGACGATGCTGAACGGAACAAATTTCACATTGAACGTTTGGTGAAAATGCTGCTTTGGAGCGTTGGTGGGTTCAAAATTTACATCAACGATGAAAGTTTGGCGAAATATCTTGCTGAATGTTACAGCGACAACGGTTTGCGGGCGTTCGACAAAGAAACGATGGAACGAATTTACGAGAATTCGTTCGAGGTTATTTACACGTCTGAAGTGCCGCAATCTAAGGAAAATCCGCGTACAATGGGGCGAAATGTCGGTGGGAATCGAATTGGGTTCGACGCAGGCGGCTCGGATATGAAAGTTTCAGCTATAAAAGAGGGCGAAGTTGTGTTTTCGGAGGAAGTTGTATGGCTTCCGAAGCTCAATGACGACCCTGAATATCATTATGAAAACATCAAAAAGGCGATTGCGCTGGGGATTGAAAAATTGGGCACAAAGCCCGAAAAAATCGGCGTTTCAAGCGCGGGAACTTACGTTAATAACCAAACCAGACTTGCGTCGTTGTTTATCAAAGTTCCGCGAGATAAATTTGACGCGCGAATTAAGAATATCTATCCCGATATTGCGGCGGAATTCGGCGTGCCTGTAACGGTTGCGAACGACGGCGATGTTGCGGCGCTTGCGGGTTCGATGTGCCTTGAGAAAAACGGCGTTCTCGGCGTTGCAATGGGAACTTCTGAGGCGGTTGGATACGTTGACCAAAGCGGAAATATTTTGGGTTGGTTGAACGAACTTGCGTTCGCGCCGGCAGATTACAACACAAACGCTATGGTTGACGAGTGGAGTTTGGATTACGGCGTTGGATGTAAATATTTCTCGCAGGACGCGGTGATTAAGCTTGCGCCAGCCGCGGGAATTGAACTTGATGAAAGCTTGACGTTGGCTCAAAAGTTGAAAGAGGTACAAAAGCTTGCGGAAAGCGGTCACGAGGGAGCGTTGGCGATTTTCGAAAGCATCGGAGTTTACTTTGGTTACGCGATTGCGTATTACGCGGAATTTTATGACATAAGTTATCTGCAAGTGCTGGGACGTGTAGTTTCCGGCGTTGGCGGCGATTTGATTATGGAAAAGGCGAACGAAATTTTGCGAACTGAGTTCCCCGAGTTGGCGGAAAAAATTACGTTGTACGTTCCGGATGAATATGAGCGCCGAGTTGGTCAATCCATCGCTGCGGCAAGTTTGTAATTTTTGTCAACTCACGCACACTTCCGACTTTTCCCTCCCTTGCGTACCTTGTGTACGCGGCGGTCAGTCCAAAATCGAAATTGCACGCAATTTAACAAAAATTAGAGAAAATTAGGAGGAATTATTGATGGAAATTTACATTCCAAGCGGGATTGGTGAAACAGAAGCGCTCAAACGCACAACGCATTTGGCGATTGTGGCGCATCAAGACGATATCGAAATCAATATGTACGACGGGGTTTTCAAGTGTTTCGGAAGCGCAGACAATCACTTCACCGGAGTTGTCGTAACCGACGGAGCGGGAAGCGCGCGGAGCGGAATTTACGCCGATTACACCGACGAAGATATGAAAAAAGTTCGTAAAGTTGAGCAGAAAAAGGCGGCGGATGTCGGCGATTATTCGGCGCAAATTTTGATGGATTATCCGAGTTCGGCGGTGAAAACTCGCGAGAAAAACTGCGCGGTTATCGAGGATTTGAAGAAAATAATTGCCGAAACTCAGCCGGATTACATCTACACGCACAACCTTGCCGACAAGCACGACACACACGTAGGCGTTGTGGTTAAAGTGATTGCCGCGCTTCGTGGGTTGGATTACAAGCCGAAAGCGGTTTACGGTTGCGAGGCTTGGCGTGATTTGGATTGGCTTTGCGATGGTTCGAAAGTTCGGTTCAACATTCAAGGCCGCCCGAATTTGGAGCGCGCGCTTATGGGCGTGTTTGATTCGCAAATTGCGGGCGGGAAGAATTATGACGAAGCGGCAATGGGTCGGCGGCTTATGAACGCGACGTTTGCCGAATCGCATAGCGTTGACGAAACATCGGCGATGATGATTGCGATGGATTTGACGCCGCTTTGCGAGGATAAATCGTTGGATATTGCGGAGTTCGCCGCGGCGCATATTCGTAGGTTTGAGGATGATGTGCGGACGAGACTTGGCGGGCAATAATCAAGGAGGTTCGGCGATGTTTGAGCGACAGAAGCAGCTACATAAGCGCGTGTTCCGTGGTGAGACGGACTACATTCCGTTGTGCGTTAACGTTACCGCGCCCGATGTTCCGAGGCACACGAATTATGCCGCGATGCTTGACCCTGCGAAGGCGATTTTCAACGCTGAAAATACGTACGCTAATACGAAAGAGGTCGGTTCGGACGTTGTTCCGATGGTTGAAAGCAACTTTATGGAATGTCTTGTGCCGTCAATTTTCGGCGCACAAACGTATGAATCGGCGGGCGGATTAATCGACGCGAAGCCGTTTATTTCAAGCGTTTCGCAGATGTTGGATATAAAGATTTCCGATATTTTCAACGCTGAGATGGAAGCGGCGATTAAGCATCTTGAATACCTCAAGGCAAACGCGCCCGAGTGGTTGTACGTTAACCATTCACGCCCGATGTCGCCGCTTGATTACGCGGTGATTATGCGTGGCGGAGATTTCTACCTCGATTTGGCAATGGAACCTGAATTGTGCGTTGAATTTCTACGTAAAATCGCCGATGTGACAATCAAAACAACTAATGAATTTAAGAAAATCATCAACCAACCGAGTGATGAATTCGCCACGGTTCGCGGGCTGATTTTCCAAGGAATTCGGCTGACGGGCGATGCGGTTGTGAATCTTTCGCCGATGATGATTGAGGAAATTATGTGTCCGATTTACCGCGAATTTGAGCGCGAATTCGGGTCGGCAGTGCTGCACTATTGCTGCGTGCCCGCGCCGAGCGGTCACGTTATCGGTGCGCTCGCAAGCGGCGGCGGGATAAACTGTGTTGACAACTGGCAAGGCTATCGAACGTTCTTCAACGCCGATTGCGATGTTGTCGATACACTTCAAACCGACATTGGAATTTGCACCGACATTACGAAGGAACAAATTTTGAGCGGCGAAATTGCGAATGATGCGTTTTTCACGCTCAAAGGTCGTCCGCTCACTTGTTCGACGCACGTTGATACTGTTGACGAGGGCAAGCGAGTGTACGAGAAGTGGCAGGAGATGTTCGGGGCGAGGTAGTGAAAATTTGACTGAACTTATTAACAAAGGGAGGTTACACAATGAGCCTAAAACTTACATTCAGCACGTTGCCGTTTATGGAAAAAACGTTCGCGGAGTTATTCGAGATATGCTCGGAATTCGGTATTGATGCCGTTGAATTGCGTGAAACGGAGAATTGTTTTAGCGATTCTTCGGCGAGTTTGTCGGTCGTGGATATTGCAAGCAACGTGTGTTTACGGCATTTTGACGAAAAGGTAATTAGCTTTGGAAAAAGGTCGATAGATTTGGCGAAAAAGCTTGGCGCTAAAGGAATTCGAGTGTTTTTGGGGAATTTCGCACAGACTTATGACGCGCCCAAACTTCCGATTGATTATGACGGAATTGTGCTTGCTCTGCGGGAGTTGTGCGATTATTCGGAAATCGAAATTTGGGTGGAAACTCATAACGAGTTTTCGACGGGCGAGGTTCTTTTGAAGTTAATTAACGATGTTGACCGGCGGAATCTTAAAATTATTTGGGATATTATTCACCCGATTGAGGACGGCGAAACGCCTGAGGAAACGATGAATTACATAGGCGATTACATTTCGCACGTACACATTAAGGACGGCAGAAAAAAAGCCGACCCGATATGGCACGATTTCGAGTACACGTTGCTCGGCGAGGGCGATTTGCCGATAGCGGACATCGTTCGTATGTTGCTTAAGAACGGTTATGACGGATATTTTTCCTTGGAGTGGGAGAATGTGTGGCGCGAGGAGTTGAAAAAATACCCATCAGTGCCCGAATTTATTTTAGGCAAATATATTGAATATATGAAAAATATAGGAGCGTGATTTGGTTGAAAATATTCGTAAACATTCCGAAAGGCGCTATAAGAGATAGTTTTTTGCCGCCTTATGTGTGCTCGCGTTTGGAGGAAGTCGGCGAAACGACTTACAATAACACCGAGCAAGCTCTCGTTGGAGAAGAATTTGTTGAGAGAGCGAAAAAAGCTGATGTTGTGGTGACAGGTTGGGGACAACCGCTAATTACCGCTGAAATGATTCCGAATGTGAAAATGGTCGCTCATACCGGCGGCACGGTCAACGGAATTATCGATGAGAGCGTTTACGACGCGGGAATTAAGGTGTTAAGCGGGAACCAATACTACGCTGAATCGGTTGCTGAAGGCGTTTTGGCGTATATGTTGTTTGAACTGCGGCGAATGGGATATTATTCCAACGAACTTAAAGCAGGGAACTGGATAGGTCCTGATTTGATGTATACTGAGGGATTGTTTGACAGCACGGTTGGGATTATTTCGGTAGGTGCGATTTCTCGATTGGTCATTGAGTTGCTGAAGCCGTTTAGGGTGAAACTGAAAGTTTTCTCGACTAATCGTGATATGGAATTTGCGAAAAAGTACAATTTCGAGTATGCTGAGCTTGATGAAATCTTTTCAACGTGTAAAATTATATCGGTTCACACAGCCGCGAATGCGAAAACACATCATATGATCAAAAAAGAGCATTTTGAGATGATAAAGGACGGAAGTATTTTTATCAACACTTCGCGCGGAGCGGTGATTGATGAAGCCGCGTTTGCTGAGGAGTTGAAGAAAAACCGATTCCGCGCGCTTCTTGATGTTTACCAAATCGAGCCGCTTCCTGCGGACAGTCCGCTTTTGGGGCTTGATAACGTAACGTTGTTCCCGCATCAAGCAGGTCCGACTACGGATAGGCGACCTTTTGTAACTTCCTATTTAATTGACGATATTGAATCGCACTTTAGCGGTGGAGATGTTCAAAATGAAGTTACGAAGGAAATTGCCGCGAGAATGACGAAGTCGTGATGATGAGAATTGTGCTTAATACTGAACAAACAAAAACCCCGCTAACCTTAAAGGTTAGCGGGGTTTTTAGTTGGCACGCCTGACGTGACTCGAACACATGACCTACTGCTTAGAAGGCAGTTGCTCTATCCAACTGAGCTACAGGCGCTCGTCGCGACTTGAACTTTTGATAGCTCAGTCGCCCTGTGGCGATTACTTACAACTTTACTATAATATCACTTATTTCCTGATTTGTCAACTGTTTTTTCATAAATTTTTATTCTTCAGCTTCGCCCGACTTTTTCACAAACTGTCCCGGCGTCATTCCCTCGTATTTATTGAAAATCCGAATAAACGAGTTCGCGCTGTTATATCCTACCAATTTTGTCAAATCTTTAATCAACATTTTTGGGTCGTTTCGCAAATTTTCTTTCGCAATTTCAACCCGATACATATTCAAATAATCCTTAAAATTTTGCCCCGTCGAATCCTTAAACAGCGTGCTTACATAGCTTCGCGACAAGTTGAAATTGTCCGAAATGTCGGCAAGCGAGATGTCGTTTTGATAATTTTGGTGAATGTATCCCAAAAGCTGTTCGCTCATTTGCGTATCTTTATTTTTGGTGTTTTTATCCAAATAATTTATCACCGAGTCAAACAAGGAGTTGATTTTCGCCGAAAGTTCCTCATTACTTCCCGCCATTTTCAGTTCTAAATACGGCACAACTCCGCTGCCAAAAACATCGTCAGCATCAGCTTTCACGGTATAAACAACCCGATTCAACGTGTTGACAATCGCCAGCAAAAACGAACCAACCGTTTCCTTCGACAATTTTCGCCGCGCCAAATTTTCAATCAAAATTTTGTCAATTTCCGCCTGCGCATCGGCATAATTTCGCCGAACAATGTTGAAAATAATATCTTTCTCCGTTTCAAGCGGATAATAATAAGTTTGCGAGTCCCGCGTGTCTTGCTCCACCGAAACCACCGCGTTTCCGTACAAACGAACACTTCCGTCCAACATTTCCGCCGCCGCGTTGAACGAATTTTTAGCGTCACCGACGTTTTCGCAAAGCGTTCCAATTGCGCCGATTAATCCAACGTCATACCGCGCCTCGCAAGTGAGCAATATGCTTTTCAAACCGCCGCAAAGCTCCTTGTCATCAGTCATATCAACCATTATCGCCGCGCGATAATAATTAATTTCCACCATTAAAACATCGGAATTTTTCCTCAACTCATCTCGAACTTCGTCAAAAATTTGATTCTGAATAAACAAAATTTCTTCTGACGAATATGCTTCCTGTAACGCTCGAATGTCAGAAAATTCAATAACTCCGACCCGGAACTTTTCTTGAAAAACCGTTAGGTTGTACTGCTTGACAGCGTTTTCAATGTCGCTTTCCAAAGCTAATCCGTGCAGAATATCGCGCAACATTTTGGTTTTAAGCACATCTTTAACAGGCTTATATTTTTTTTGCAAGACCAAAAATCCGGTCAACAGGCCGGCGCTTACAAAAAACAGCAATATTGAAATGATTAAAAGTATTATTTCCACCGTTGCACCTCACCTTTACGCTGCAATAGGGGCGCCGAGAGCCGGCGCCCCTTTAATTTTACCCTTTTTCTACCTTAATAACACAAACTACGTATCCCCCACAACCTTACATAGCGTTGAATCTGTCCAACGCAGCTTGGTAAATCGCCAAAACTTCAGCGATACCAAGGGTTCTAAGATCATCAATATAAGCGTTCCAAGTCGCGTCGTCAACCGTATCAGTTCCCATAATCCAACGTTGCTCCTGCTCCATCATTTGCGACTCAATCGCCGGCCAAAGCACGGCAAGGCGCTCATTTTCTTCA
>Ga0123355_10007905_pt1 | contig 16019 bp, 19 predicted proteins | sample TergutEmb28metaG_3_FD_89872 | JGI IMG/M metagenome (GOLD analysis project Ga0123355, IMG submission 89872) | Embiratermes neotenicus P1 segment gut microbial communities from Petit-Saut dam, French Guiana - Emb289 P1 | ecosystem: Host-associated > Arthropoda: Insects > Digestive system > Gut ...
TGTACGCATAACGTTCCGCGGTTTTATACCCCACCCCGGGTAGGCGCGTGAAATGGTTAATAAGTTTGTTGATGCAGTCTAAATTTTTCACTTGTTATCTTTGCCGATGACTTCTTTGATTTCGCGTAAATTTCCGTATGGGTCGACGATGTGGGAAAAGCGATATGGGTTTGCCATGTTTGTTCCGAACACACCTGCCACCGGTGCGGATGGTGAACCGAAAAACAACGAACCTGTTTTACGTCTTAGCAATCTGTCAAGCAACGAAACCTTTGCAATCGTCGCCGTCATGGTTTTGAAATCAAGACATTTGTAATCAACCCCGAACACACCACTGCGAACAATAATGCGTCTGTTTGTATATGCATAATAGCGGTTGTTGTAATACATGGATGTGAAGATTCGCGTAATCATACTTGTCAGAATTAACGCAACCGTTGTTGCCCCTACCCAAATCCCCGCGAATAACCATGGGTCCATTGCGATGTCGCTGGACAAACCAATCAATGCACATGGATAAATCCACAGAAACGTAAACCAAATAACCCATCGAATTGACCAATGGAATTTTTTCTTGTCGGGTTTATAGGTCTTTACAACCTTTTCGTCCTTGTCCAACACGTCCGCGAACATGTCTTCCGGTTTGTCGGATGTTGACATTCCGTAAAATTCTCTGGCTTTTTTGTTCATCTTTTACTTACCTCCCTAAAAACTCGTTAATCCATTGTACACTGGTTGGAACCGACAGTGCAACAACAATTATCAATGCCGCTAAATTCACCCACAACGCCAACCATGCGTAAAAACGATATTTCGCACTGGCTGACCCTTTCTTTGTGCCGCGAATTAAAAAGAATGACAAAATCAAAAAGGGAATCGCTATTAATCCCAACCGCCAATGCGGGTCAAACAATCCGGTGAAAAACCCAATTACCGCATATCCGACCGCCATCGCCATTAAGGTAAACCCAAGTGCCAATTGTGCACGTTTGCTTCTTCGCAATATGTCCAATGAAATTATCTTTTTGACCTGCTTTTCTTCTTGCTTTATATCCCTTTCTACACGTGCCGCACATCGTGGACATTTCAAAAACAATTCACTGCCCATCAAAAACTCGACTTCTTTATGACATTTTTTGCAAATTACTTTGTCATAAAACTTTTCTGCTTCAACACCTTTTTGGATGCCTTTGTTAATTCCAGTTTTTTTACTCATATCAAACTATACTACATGTAAACTGCGGTCACAACTGATTTTAGTAATCCTTCAAGCCAACAAGAAAATCAATCGAACAATTCATTTTTTTGTGTAAGTGTCAAAAGATGCTCTAACCCTAGGACAGTTTCTTTTCTTATCCATGAGTTAAGTGTTCTTTCCGGCACACCTAAAACTTTACTGCCCGCTAAAATACTTTTTCCATTCAAAAATTCAGTCAGTTTATCTGAAAAGATTTTTCTACTTTTTTCTAAATGTTACCACATATTATTATTTCGTGACGTGGGGTGTTTTTGGTTTAGTCTTTTTCTATTTTAGCTGCTTAATTTTTTCTATTGCCCCGCTGATATCTTTAACTTTATATATCTTCATCCCCAAATGAACATCCGGATTATAATCGCGTTCGTCGAAAAACTTGTGTGTGTTCAAAAAAGCCTTGCCTGCCCCTTCAAAACCTTCGACAACTATGATGGTTTTCTTGGCAAAAAAGGAAAACATCAATTCGCTGTATGTACCCCAACTTCCGCCCAGGGCGATGACAACATCGGAAAATGGCGTCATTTCCCAACTGCGTATCAAAAAGTTTTCCGCCATTGTTGAATATTGCTTTTTGTTATAGACCATTTCGCTGACCCCGTCCATTGGAAAGTCGTATTTTTCGATATGCTCCTTTTCATTTATTGCTGGGGTGTATCCTATAACTCGCCCGCCGCTTTTCGTCGCCGCACGACCTATAAAATATGGCATTCCCTTGCATGCACCTGTAAGCAATTCAATTTTATTTTCTGCTAACCAGTTTCCCAGCTTTTCGCACTCACCTATTTCTTTTTCTGTATAGTACTTGTTATTGGTTCCCCCGTATACTGTGACTCGCATTTTTAAAACCCTTCCTTTAATCCTACTGTTTTGTTAAAAACCAACATACCATCTTTTTCCTGTTTGTCCAAACAATAAAAGCCTTTTCTTACAAATTGAAATTTATCGTTGCTTTTAATAAATTCTTCGGCTAATGCTTTTTTTGTGACTTTTGTATCTGTATTCAGATTTTCTTCGCTTAATTCGGTGCCCTGTTTCAACAATGGTTTGTATTCGTTAATCCAAATAGGCACATTGTTCTTGGCATCTACCCAATGAATTGTTCCATTTGGTTTGACGCCGCTGGTATCATTTCCGCTTTTGCTGTTTGGAATTATTGAACACTCTAAATAATCTTTGTGGACTTTATCACATCTTATTATATATGCACCACGCAATCTGACCGTGCCCCCTTCGGTAAGGCGTTTATACTTTGGTGGAGGGTTCGATGAGAAATCATCACCGTCTATGTATACTTCTTCGCTAAACGATATCTTGTGCTTGTCCTCTGTGTGCGGATTACTGCTTATCTCAAGGTTCTCGCTTGTCGCACCTTTGATTTTCAATAGTATCGGATTTTCAACAACTGAAACACGATTTACAATTGGGTCCAATGTGGTGCGTATGTAAAACTCAAGGGCTGATAACGGTACACATTGATATGATTTGTTAACACCAACCGACAACACGAAATCACAAATCGCAGAAGCCGGATACCCGCGTCTTCGCATACCCGAGATCGTTGGCATACGTGGGTCATCCCAACCCTCCACCATTTTTTCGTCGACGAAACGTTTTAACCATCGCTTTGACATAACCGTTTGTTCAATGTTAAGTCGTGAAAATTCAAATTGACGTGGAAGGTATCCCCCGCCGATTTTTTTTGTCAATTCATAAGCGTTTATCGAGCCCTCCCCCAAGCAGTGTTGCACGAACCAATCGTACAGCGGTCGGTGATCCTCAAACTCCAAACTACAACAGCTGTGGCTTATATCCTCAAATGCGTCACTCAAGGGATGGGCAAAATCATACATTGGATATATTACCCAGTCATATCCAGTGCGATAATGATGTTCACGTGCAATGCGATACATAACCGGATCACGCATATTCATGTTGGGACTGGTCATGTCTATTTTGGCTCGCAAGACTTTTGCACCGTCGGGGTATTTACCATCTTTCATTTGTTGAAAAATCAGAAGATTTTCTTCCACCGGCCTGTCACGATATGGACTGTTTTTTCCGGGTTCGGTTAATGTACCACGGCTTGCACTTATCTCTGCTGCTGTTTGGTCGTCAACGTATGCAAGTCCCTTTTTGATCAACACAACGGCACAATCGTAAATTTTTTCGTAATAATCGCTGGCAAAAAATAAATTGTCTATTTTCAATCCAAGCCACTTTACATCCCTTTCAATACTGTTTGCAAATTCCATATCTTCTTTGGCGGGATTGGTGTCGTCCATACGTAAATTAAACTTGCCTTTGTATTTCCGTGCCATAGCATGATTTAGGCACGCAGCTTTTGCATGTCCGATATGCATGTATCCGTTCGGCTCAGGCGGAAAGCGGGTAATTATCTTTTGTCCCGATGTTACACTCTTTACTATATCTTCTTCGATGAAATGCATTTTACTATCTCCTCTTTCAGTTTATCTATTCCTGTATTGTGTTTTGCAGATATATTTATTCCCTTTACTGCTTTTACTTTGTCTGCCTTGTTATATACCATGATTACAGGTATTTGGTCTGCATTTATCTTGGCAAGAACTTCATTCACTGTTTCAATCTGCTGCGGGTATTCGAGATTCGATATGTCCACAACGTGTAACAACAGATCAGCATAGCGGGCTTCGTCCAATGTTGATTCAAACGCCCTTATAAACTCGTGCGGTAATTTGTTGATGAATCCGACGGTATCAGTCAACAAAATCTGATGTCCGTCAATATACACGTTTGCAGTTTTGGGGTCAAGGGTCGCGAACAATTTATCCTCCGCCATTACACCGGTCTTTGCCATTGTATTTAGCAATGTGCTTTTACCACTGTTGGTGTATCCGACAATCGCTACCCTTTTTTTACCGCTACGATTCGCTTGTACACGGTTTGTTTGGCGATGTTTGGCGACTTCGCTTAATCTTTTTTCCAGTATCGCAATTTCTTCTTTGATTTTTCGTTTGTCCATCTCCAGTTTCTTTTCACCCGGACCACGCATACCAACACTATTTTTCATTTTTGCCATCATCGCACCAAACCCCACAAGACGGGTGGAGTTATAACGCAATTGTGCAAGTTCAACCTGCAACTTACCTTCCATGGATTGTGCGCGTTGTGCGAAGATGTCCAGAATCACCTTGCTTCGGTCCAATACTGGAACCTGCAGCACTTCTTCCAAATTGCGTACTTTTGACCCTGATAATTCGACATCAAAGACCACGACGTTTGCGTCAAAACGTTCTATTAATTCTTTGATTTCGTCTACTTTGCCTTTTCCAATGTAATATGTAACGTCGATATCGTTGCGGTTTTGTGTAACCCTTGCAACTTCTTTTATATTGCACGTTAGACATAAACTGGACAGTTCATCTAAATCTTTTTCCGTGACGTTCACGCCCACTAAAATTGCGTTGTCATGTTCGATTTTATTATTATGCATATAATCACCCCGTTACCAATAAGAGCCAATGCGATTGTTCAACAAAATGCATTTGCAAAACATTATCGGGTTCAGTTCCGGTTATTGCTATAAAGTTATCACGATATGTGGAAAACGATGCACGCAAAGATGCATTAACCTTATTGTTTGCAATAAATGCCTCAAACGATAAATTGGGTTGGTTTACGTCTACATTTTTCATCCAGCCTATGAATGTTGTACGCGCGGTTTCCACCCTGCTGGTTTGTAACAACGCATTTATGTATGCCGTTTTTAACCTGTTTAATTCATTACCCCACATGACCCTTTGTACATCATTGGTGGCTTGATTCATTCCGTGCTGGTTTACCGTGTTGATAACACTTTGACTATCATCACGGTTTTCAAACTTTTCAAAAAAGTATATTACCCGATTATGGTTTTGGGCAATTATAAATCTGTCAAGGGCACGATACATATTTTCGGTGGTTGGATTTGCACGATACATGCGTTCATAAAACATAGCGGCCCCGTTATGTGCCCCCAATGACTTGTTAAGATTCGCCATTGTTTGTGGGAAAAGCAAGCCGAAAATACTCATCCCGTAGGCAAGGGTTCCAAAAAATATCGCAAACGTGTAAAGGCTTGTTCGTACAATTGTGTCTTTCATAAATCTATTATAATCATAAATCGACAAAAAGACAAATAAACATTGACATGAAAAAACTATTAAAAAACAAAAAAGTTGTTGCTTTCGGTGCGATTTCGTTGGCTGTGATTATTTTGCTGGTTATTGGTATATCAGCATGCAATCGTGCAAATTTGTTTCAATTAAGCCTTGATAATATTTCTGAATCGCATTTCTTTATGAAATTCGATGAAAGTGAAAGTATACGTGTGGAGTTTTCGTCCGGTATGCGGGAAGAAAATTACATCCGTGACGGTATCAGTGGCAACACGGTTGCATTCGGTGTAATAAACGTTGTACCGCGAAACAGAGACATTTTCCATGGCATTATGGAATTGACCGGCACCCTAACCATTGGCAACGAACAAGTACCGGTTACACTTGACCGAAACCAACACGGGGGTAATTTCGGGCATGACATTGAAAGACTTGTTGATGCTGGCAGCGACATTAGCTTCACACTAAACCTTAATAATCAAACGATAGTTTTCAATCTAAAGAACGCAATGCCACCAGAGTCCATTTCATGGGAGCGTGCATTGGAAATCGCCGTCGACAATTTGCAAGGCAAAATAAAATCCGCGGGTAATTTTGAAATTTACGTACGAATTATATCTGACCTTGTCGCTGACACCGGTTCGTATTGGTTTATTCTGTTTTTCCCGCAAAACTCTCCGTCTTTCTTTGTTGTTCTGGATCACACTGGAAATTTGATTTCTTAAGTTTTGGTTTAATACGTTCGTAAAGTTTCATGGCTTCTTCTCTCATTTCTTTATCACTTTTCTTTGTGTCAACACACATCGAAAATTCTTTACCGAATTGCTTCCATACTTCTTCACTTGCGGTTTTTGCCTCGGTACTAATTCCATAAATTAGATAGTTTTTTGACCCTTTATTATGAACTGAAAAAATCCTTTCTTTTGTTGCCTTTTCAACCTCTTCCCAGCCACCAATTGCAATTTTATACTCTTTCCAAGTTTTCATTTTTTTTATCTCCTCTTAATCTACATCATCTGGTTTTATTATAACATTAACTGCTTTAATTTTCAACCCCTCATTTTCTTCTAGGTCATCATGAATTTTACTTCCTATCGCATATGAATCATGCGTTGATAAATCACCGTCCACCTCAACCATTAGGTCAACATAAATGTAACTTCCATGTAAACGGGTATGCAGCTTTTCGATATCCAAAACACCGGGGGTGCGGTTTACAATGCTGACGATTTTACGTACTGTGTCCTCGTCGGCTGACCTGTCCGTTAATTGATGTAATGCCGGACGGAATGTGTCAAAGGCGACCTTGAAAATGAAGAATGCAACAAACACAACAGCCACACTTTCAACAATATTTGTTCCCATAAATAAACTGGTTATAAGACCGGTTAATACCGCAACCGATGATAAACTGTCTCCGCGGGATTGCACGGCATCGGCACGAACCATTTCGCTGCCGGTAATTTTGTAATAATGCATCCCATAGAAGTACATGAATTCCTTCACAATCAGGGAAATCACAATTACTGTAATCAGCCACGCATTGACGTTTGGGGTATGTGGATTTAAAATACCCTCTATTCCCTGCCATAACAAAACAACACCAAGTGCAAAAATGGCAAAGGATAATGCAAGCACAACAAGGTACTCAATCTTTTCGCGTCCATAGTTGTGTTTTCGGTCACGCTTTGGGGTTGCCATAAAAATGGCCATTATAATAAGTAACGACGTCAAAATGTCAATACCACTCGTCGCCGCGTCGGAAATAACCGCAAGGTTTGCAAAATAAATACCGACCCCCAATTTCATTGCGGTCAGTACAATGTTTACAAATATTCCAATTGTTGTAACTTTAAAAACTAATTTTTGGTTACGTCTATACTCTTCCTCGCTCATGTCGAGGATTATTATATAACAAAAACCCCTGCTATTGCAAGGGTTTTAATAGTGTATTTTGCCTTATTTTATAATTTTCGCTACAACACCGGAACCAACGGTTCTTCCGCCTTCACGGATTGCAAAGCGAAGACCTTGTTCAATCGCGATGTCGGTAATTAATTTGATTTCCATTGTGATGTTGTCACCCGGCATAACCATTTCAACACCTTTTGGCAATTCAATTGAACCTGTAACGTCAGTTGTACGGAAATAGAATTGTGGACGGTATCCGTTAAAGAATGGAGTATGGCGTCCGCCTTCTTCTTTTTTCAATACGTAAACTTCAGCTGTGAATTCGGTATGTGGAGTGATTGTTTTTGGTGCTGCAAGAACCTGTCCGCGTTCGATGTCTTTGCGCTCTACACCACGTAACAAGATACCTGCGTTGTCGCCCGCCATAGCGGAGTCAAGGTTTTTACGGAACATTTCGATACCTGTAACTGTTGTTTGCTTTTTTGAACCCATACCAACGATGTCAACAACGTCACCAATTTTAAGTCCACCACGCTCAACACGCCCCGTCGCAACTGTACCACGACCTGTGATTGTGAAGACGTCTTCAACAGGCATAAGGAATGGACGGTCTTTATCACGTTTTGGCTCTGGAATAAATGAATCAAGTGCATCCATCAAATCGTCGATGCATTTTGTGTCTGGACCCAAATTTCCAGCTTGTGCAGCTGCCAGCGCCTTTACCGCACTACCGCGGATGATTGGTGTTTTGTCGCCCGGGAATCCGTATTTGTCCAGCAATTCGCGGATTTCCATTTCAACAAGGTCTTGCAATTCACTGTCATCTGCAAGGTCACACTTGTTCATGAAAACAACGATGTGTGGAACGCCAACCTGACGCGCCAACAAAATGTGTTCACGTGTTTGTGGCATTGGACCGTCTGTTGCCGCAACAACCAATATCGCCCCGTCCATTTGTGCCGCACCGGTAATCATGTTTTTGACATAGTCCGCGTGACCTGGGCAGTCAACGTGTGCATAGTGACGACCAGCGGTTTCGTATTCAACGTGCGCGGTGTTAATTGTGATACCACGAGCTTTTTCCTCTGGTGCTTTGTCGATTGCAGCGTAATCCATAGCAGCAGCCAAGTTCTTTTTTGATTGCGTCGTACAAATCGCCGCCGTTAATGTTGTTTTACCGTGGTCAACGTGACCAATTGTTCCAACGTTTACGTGGGGTTTATCCCTTTTAAAATTTTCTTTTGCCATTTTTTAATTCTCCTTTTTTATTTTGGCTTAACTCAATGAGTTTATATATAGAATGACATTTATGTCAACTATTTCTTTGTGCGTTCACCTATGATTTTCTCGGCTACGTTTCTTGGTACCTCATCGTAATGACTAAATACCATGTCGAAACTTCCGCGACCTTGGGTCAATGAACGGATGTCGGATGCGTATCCAAATAATTCGGACAGGGGCACCATTGCGTTGATAACCTGTACCCCGTGGCGTGCGTCCATTCCTTGTAATTGACCACGACGCGATGAAATGTTACCCATAACGTCACCAAGGTAATCTTCTGGAGTTTCGATTTCCATTTTCATGATTGGTTCAAGGATAACCGGATTTGCCTTTTTCATACCATCTTTGAATGCCATCGAACCCGCGATTTTAAACGCCATCTCGGAAGAGTCAACATCATGGTAAGACCCGTCTGTGATTGTGATTTTGAAATCCACCGCTTCGTAACCCGCCAATACACCTGATAACTTCGCTTCTTGGATACCTTTGTCGATTGCAGGAACATATTCTTTTGGAATTGAACCGCCAACGGTTTTGTCGACGAATTCGTAACCTGTACCCGGTTCTTTTGGTTCAATTGTACCTTTACAATGCCCGTATTGACCTTTACCACCCGATTGTTTAATGTATTTACCCTCGATGTCCACTTTGTTACGGATTGTTTCGCGGTACGCAACCTGTGGTTTACCGACATTGACGTCAACCTTAAATTCACGGCGCATACGGTCAACGATAATTTCAAGGTGCAATTCACCCATACCCGCGATAATTGTTTGGTTGGTTTCCTTGTCGGTGTAGGTTTTGAATGTTGGGTCTTCCTCGGCTAACTTTATCAATGCCATAATCATTTTTTCTTGCATTGCCTTTGTTGCAGGCTCAACCGCCAATTGGATGACTGGCTCGGCGAACGACATTGCCTCCAAAACTATTGGGTTTTTCTCGTCACATAGTGTGTCGCCCGTGATGGTGTCCTTTAGACCGATAATCGCGGCGATATCCCCTGCGCGCAATTCAGAAATTTCGTTTCTTTGATTTGCATGCATTTGAACGATACGACCGACACGTTCCTTTTTGTCTTTGGTTGAATTCAATACATATGAACCGCTGTCCAATTTACCGCTGTACACACGGAAAAAGCACAAACGACCAACAAATGGATCGGTTGCAATTTTAAATGCAAGACCGGCGAACGGTGCGTCGTCTGAACTGACGCGCTCTTGCTCCTCACCCTTTGGTGTCATGCCCTTGATGTTTGGAACATCAACAGGTGAAGGCATGTAATCAACAATTGCGTCAATCAAAGGCTGAACACCCTTGTTTTTGAAAGACGAACCACACAATACCGGTGTGAATTTCATTTCGATTGTACCTTTGCGAATTGCACCCTTGATTTCGGCTTCGGTGAATTCCTCCCCATTTAACCATTTTTCGGTAAGGTTATCATCAACTTCGGCGATTTTTTCGATTAATTCGGCACGGAGGCGTGTCGCCTCAGCCAATAATTCAGATGGTATTTCTCCTACTACGATGTCTTTACCCAAATCGTCCTTGTATGTTGTTGCCTTCATGGTTACAAGGTCAACAATACCGCGGAAGTCTTTTTCTGCGCCAATTGGTAATTGAATTGCAACCGGGGTCGCCTTTAACCTGTCTTTCATTGTTTGAATTGCACGATGGAAATTCGCGTCGTCACGGTCCATCTTGTTGATGTACGCCATTCTTGGAACTTTGTACTTGTTTGCCTGTGACCATACTTTTTCGGATTGTGGTTGAACACCTGCACGTGCACAAAACACCGCTACTGCCCCGTCCAATACTTTCAAACTGCGTTCGACCTCAACGGTAAAGTCCACGTGACCCGGCGTGTCGATAACGTTAATCTGGTGACCGCGCCATTCAACGGTAACGCACGCGGATGTAATTGTAATACCGCGTTCCTGTTCCTGTACCATCCAGTCGGTTGTTGCCCCACCATCGTGAACTTCGCCAATTTTATGCGATTTTCCCGCATAGAACAAAATCCGTTCCGATGTCGTTGTTTTTCCGGCGTCAATATGCGCCATAATACCAACGTTGCGGTAATTTTCTAATGCTACCTTTCTTGCCATTATTCACCTAACCCTTTGTTTATGCTTTGAACTACAGGTGTCTTTCTCTTTAAACTCAACTCTTCACCAAGCCCTCTATTCATACTTGGTGTCCTGACTTTTCCCTTACCTAACATATCTGAAAGTTTGGCCATTCTCTCCTTTACTAATACCTTGTCTTCTTCCGACAGTTGCACTGCAATATTGTCTTCCATGCTATCAAGCCTGTCTAACAATTGTTTTCCTGTTGATTTCATTTTTAATTTCCTCCTTACCACTTATAATGCGCAAACGCTTTGTTCGCGTCCGCCATTTTGTGCATTTCTTCTTTTTTCTTGTACGCACCACCGGTTTGGTTGTACGCATCAACTAGCTCACCGGCAAGTTTTTCTTCCATGGTCTTTTCACTGCGCTTACGTGCAAAGTTCACCAACCAACGGATGGCGAGTGTTTGACGACGGGCGGGGCGAACTTCCATTGGAACTTGATAGTTACTTCCACCTACGCGACGTGCTTTGGTTTCCAGTAATGGCATTAAATTTTCCAAAACCTGATTGAACGCCGTCATTGCTTCGATATTCAACTTTTTGTTCATGCGTTCAAACGCACCATAGACGATTGATTGGGCAATTCCCTTTTTACCGTCAAGCATTACTTGATTAATTAATTTTGTTACCACCGTTGATTTATAAATCGGGTCTGCTAACACCGGTTTTGGTGGTATTCCACTTCTTCTTGGCATTTTTTATCTCCTCCCCTTATTTCTTCGCTTTCTTCGCGCCATATTTGGAACGAGACTGATTTCTTTTTGCAACACCTGCGGCGTCCAATGCACCACGAACAACGTGATAACGAACACCCGGAAGGTCCTTGACTTTTCCACCGCGAATAAGAACAACGCTGTGTTCTTGAAGGTTATGTCCCTCACCCGGGATATATGCGGTACCTTCTTGTTTGTTTGAAAGTCGCACACGTGCAACTTTACGAAGTGCCGAGTTTGGTTTTTTTGGTGTAGTTGTTTTTACCTGTAAACAAACACCGCGTCTTTGTGGACATTCATCCAAAATCGGAGACTTTGATTTGTGGGCACGTTGCTTGCGTCCCTCACCTTTCACCAATTGATTAATTGTTGGCATCTTTTTTCTTCCTTTTATATAAATTTACCCCGTACTAAAAATTTATGTACGTTGGTTTGTATTCTTTTATGGCAACCCACCAAAAAGAATACGCACAGCATGTTGCTATTCTAGCACTTTATTTTCTTTTTTGTCAAGGATTTCATCTTTTTTCTCCAACGCAAACACAAACAACACTATACACAAAAACGAAAACAGCCGTGGAAACACCAGCTCAAACATACCCAAAGACAATAGTGCGATTAAGGGTAGTAACGCCGATAATGAAAATCGGTATCTCGCACATTTGAATAATGTGTACAACAAGGCAATAGCAACCAGTAATATAATTGCCACCCCAACGATACCTGTTCGTGCCAATACAAATATATAGATATTGTGTTCATGAAACAGTTGATGCCCATTTATAATCAAAGGGGTATCCAATCCGCGTCCGAATAAAACCCTGTCCCAGCTGGAGGACCAGTCTTGAAGGTTGTACCTCCATATTTGGGCACGCCCGGGGTCATAATATGTCCCACCCCATAATGGGACAGAGTCACTTGAACTTAATTGGAACAGTGGTTCATCGGTCATTCTTGAAAGATGCTGACTTGTATACATAAACATGGCACCGCATACCAAAATAAGACATCCTATCGTTACCGCTATTTTCTTTATGGCTTGTTTTTGCTCCCCAATAAGTTTAAATATTATATAGAATCCAAACACAACAGGGAATGCAAACAAAAAGTTGCGTGAAAGGGTTGCAAGCCCAATTCCAAACAAAACGGCAACAAGTGAATTGAACTCTGTCGTTCTTATTTGTTTTTTCAGTGCCAAAGAACACAATGCCGCAATACCCAGAATAATGTGAAAGTTTAATCGGTTGGGGTTCCCTGTTAATGCCTGAAAACGTAACAATTCCCCGGTGTAGAAAATCATAGTTGCTAAATCAAAAAGACTGATGACACTCGTCAAAAAAATCCCCGCCACAAAAAACAAAGTTACGCGACGAAAATCCACCCTGTCACGTAATCCCACCATCAAGAATAATAAAACAAGGTTAGCGGCCAATATTGCAAAATTTTCGGCGAAATTGAATCTTGAAATGGCGGCGTTATATATGATGTATACAGCACTTATAATAAGTAATGCAATATACAGCTTTTTGTTGGGTACCTCTCTTATATACTTCACTATCATGACAACAACGAAAACAGCGTACATTAAATAAAACCATTCGCGGAGATAATATTCGAAAGAGATAAAGAAGAATAGATATACAACAGAGTTTACATTGTATTCAAACACTATATATAGAGAGATTAGCGCGCCGCAAAAAATAAAAAATGGTGTCCATACAAAAAGACCCAAAAGAAAAAACAAAACAACCGTCGTGATTTTTATTGCAACGTCGCGGATTTCTGTCGACCTTAAAAAATTTATCACTGTATATAATACTTAATCTATATATAATACGCAAATAAAAAGACCGCAGTGGGCGGTCTTCTCGTTTATTTACTTTCTTTTCCTTTTGCTTTGTCTTTAAAGAAGCTCTCTAGCTTTAGATGTGTGTCGATGATGCCCCCTTTGATTACCGCATCGTCTTTCATTGCTTGTTTCATTGTTTTATAGTCTTTTGCCTTTGCCATTCATGTCTCCTTTTCTAACTTGCTTTATTATACCATATTTATACCCCTTGTCAACCCGTAATTTTCAAGCGATTTGAAAAATTTTACACTCAAATCATTAGACACAAAAAATTGTTTATAATATAATGGATTATATGTCTAAATATACGTACCCTGTAGTTTTTGTTTCCTGTGACGAAACTGGTGAATTGTCCGGTTATATGCCCGACCTTGCAATTTTTGCGGAGGGTACAAACCCCGAAGACGTGTATGCCGAAATGGAAGAAATTTTGAAAAATTACGTATCGCTTGCAACCAAGTATAATGCCGAAATCCCCACCCCATCATCGTTGGACGACATCGCAAAAAAATGGGTTGGGTACAAAACATCGTTAATTACCGCGAAGATATAATTTGTCATCAAAAACACAAAGATTGAAAGAACGTCATCTTTCCACTTCAATTCCAGATGCCTCGCTTCGCTCGTCATTGCGAGTAACAAGAGATTGTGGACATAACAAATCTTGTCCGAAGCAATCTAAACAAAACCCTATGCAGGGAAACAGCTTAGATTGCTTCCTTTAAACTTCTGTGTATCCAAAAACTCTGTGCAGTCGCAATGACGAAAGATAATGGTTGGCATCCTTGAGATGTTTGTGCTTTTACGGGATGTCTCCACTTCGGTCGACATGACAAGCAAAAAAGGCTTTCGCCTTTTTTTATTTAGTTCATGCTTTGTGAAACCTTTACCCCGACACCCATTGTTGAGTTCACGGATACCGTTTTCAAATACGTACCTTTTGAACTTGCCGGTTTTGCCTTGATGATTGCGTTCATAACGGTTTGGTAATTTTCCAGCAATTTTTCCGGTCCAAACGAAACCTTACCCAAAATTGTGTGGACGTTGTTGAATTTGTCCAAACGGTATTCTACTTTTCCACCTTTTGCGTCTTTGATTGCTTTTGCGACGTCTTGGGTTACTGTGCCAGATTTTGGATTGGACATTAAACCTTTTGGACCCAAAATTTTTGCAACACGTCCAACAAGACCCATCATGTCGGGTGTGGTAACACAAACGTCAAAGTCCACCCAACCGCCGGTGATTTTTGTGATGATTTCCTCTGCACCCACGAAATCGGCGCCGGCTTTTTCGGCTTCGGTTGCCTTGTCACCTTTTGCAATTACTAATACGCGTTGGGTTTTACCGGTTCCGTGTGGTAATACCACCGTTCCGCGAACCTGTTGGTCTGCTTGTCGACCGTCAACACCAAGTCTTACGTGCAATTCAACGGTTTCATCAAACTTTGCGTATGCGATTTCACCCACCAACTTCAACGCTTCCGCCGGTGTGTATGTTTTTGTTTTGTCGAACTTTTTTTCTGCTGTTAAATATTTTTTACCTTTTTTTGCCATGATAACCCCCTTAGTCCACGACGACAACGCCCATACTGCGTGCCGTTCCTGCGACCATTGAACATGCGGCTTCGTGTGACGCTGCGTTAAGGTCTACCATTTTCATTTTTGCGATTTCTTCGATTTGCGCTTTTGTGATGTTTCCGACTTTGTTGGTGTTTGGTTTTGCCGAACCCGACGGGATTCCAATTGCCTTTTTGATTAACGCGGCAACCGGTGGGGTTTTTAATACGAAATCGAAACTCCTATCCCCGTAAATTGTTACAACCACTGGTATAACCATACCGGGTTGGTTTGCCGTTTGGTCGTTAAAGTCCTTAACGAACATCGGAAGGTTAATACCGTGCGGACCCAAAGTTGAACCCACCGGCGGTGCTGGTGTTGCTTTACCAGCCATAAGTTGCAGTTTTACCTGCGCCTTGATTGGTTTTGACATAATGTCATTCTCCTTGTATGTGGTGATAGCGAACCGATGCATGAAAAATTTACATCTATTCTCCCACTAGCGGAGATTTTAACATATCATCACTAAGGTTGTCAACAATCGGTTCAAATTTTACTATTTCTTCCCGCCCCTTATACCTACTTGTTCGCAGTTTTCTTTTTTGTACCAATTTGCTACCTTTGTGTGCTTCTAAGTATGTTGTGACGATGCGTTCGGGGATTCCGCGTTGGATGATGACGCGCTCACCGTCGCGGAGGTCGCCCTCGATTTTGGTTTTGATATCCTTTTCGGTGACGTTGGTTGTTGGTTTATATACCACCCCATTTTTTGATTTGCCGTAAAAATTAAAGTACACGCGGTTTTGTTCCACGTAGCTTTCTATATATATGTTGCCGCCGGTGTTGTTTTGGATTACCAAATCGGTGCAACTGGACACCATTGCATCGCGACCTATGGGGACGTATGAAATGGGTAAGCTGTGATTGGTGCTGACGGTGTCCAGACCCGCAAGCAATGCCGCGTTGAAAAGGGTTGTCGATGTTTGGCACACACCCCCGCCGATGCCTTTGACGAATTCGCCGTCGATGATAATGTTTGCCTCGCCGTATCCGCGCATTACGGTCCTTGGTCCTACTATTTCATTGAAACTGATTTCACCACCGGCGGGAATTGTTATTCCGTTAAAACATTCAGATGAAAGTTCGATATTGTTGGAACGCGAGTAATTGGACAAATCAAA
>Ga0123355_10007906_pt1 | contig 16017 bp, 12 predicted proteins | sample TergutEmb28metaG_3_FD_89872 | JGI IMG/M metagenome (GOLD analysis project Ga0123355, IMG submission 89872) | Embiratermes neotenicus P1 segment gut microbial communities from Petit-Saut dam, French Guiana - Emb289 P1 | ecosystem: Host-associated > Arthropoda: Insects > Digestive system > Gut ...
CTACCGGTAAGCTTTACCGATATCCAACAGCAGATAATATTAGCTATGGATAGCGATGCGTATATAGAGCTATGGGAAATAATAATAGACGTAGCCTATAACACCCAGGCTACAAATATTAGCGAAATAGACAGCCGTGTTCTAACCACAATGCAGGAGTATTTAGGCACATGGCCATTATCACAAAACGTACGCGACATTGTTGATAGAATTGTTACCGAGCATATAGCAGTAAACCTAATAATTGACGAGGTTAGCACCCAGGCACAGTGGGATTTAATGGCCGCAAGCTACGATGTGGTTATGCTACTTGAGGGCCAGATTATTGTTGGTGCCGGGGATATTATCACCGAAGATATTTACTATATCCTAGAAGAACTGGGGCTACTTGGTGATGTTACCATAAGCGATTTTGCCCTGCCTATTGTTGGTACGTTTTTTATTGTTGCGTTATTGTTTATGGCTTGTATTATGTATTTGTCTTACTACCGCCCTACTATTGCCGCTAATAAACGGGAGGCACTTCTTTTATTTACCCTGTATGCGCTTGTGATTATACTGGTTTGGGCTTTTAGCGATTTTCCTCACCAGTTTGTGCCTATACTTATATTTCCAATGCTGGTTTCTGTGCTTATAGAGCGTAGGAGTGCCGTTATCCTTTCGTTTTCTTTGATTATAATTTGCTATTTTATTGTGGATGGCTCTTGGGATTTTCTTATTCTTTTTCTTGTTTCCGGTGTGCTGATTTCTATGCTTTCGCGCTTTACCGCTGACCGTAATAAGATTTTTGTGGTTGGTACTGCGGTTATGCTTCTTATGTTTGCGCTTTCTGTTTCTATTGCGCTTATTGTTAGCCATGGGCAGGCATTGTCTGATGTGGATGCCGTTTTTGGGTTATTGCTTACAGCTTTGTATGCATCTTTGAACGGGCTTCTTACTGTGATTATTTCTACCGGTAGCCTACCTATATGGGAGTCTTTTTTTGGTGTAGTTACGCCTATTAAGTTGCTGGACTTGGCTAACCCTACAAATTTGTTGCTTCGCAGGCTTACTATTGAAGCACCGGGAACTTATCATCACTCCCTTATTGTGGCAAATTTAGCGGAGTCTGCCGCTTATGATATAGGGGCTAACGCCCATGCCGCAAGGGTTGGTGGGTATTATCATGATGTGGGTAAACTGAAGTATCCGCAGTATTTTGCGGAAAATTTGGATAGGGATAACCCTCATGACCATCTGGAGCCGATAGAAAGTGCGCGTCTAATTATAAGCCATGTGGAGTATGGACTGGAGCTTGCAACAGAGCATAAATTGCCGCAGTTTGTGCGTGATATTATCAGTGAGCACCATGGCAGTAGCATGGTTAAGTTCTTTTATCATAAGGCCACCAAAACCGGTGAACCGGTAGACGAGGCAGATTATAGATACCATTACGATATCCCACAAACAAGAGAATCCGCTTGCGTAAGGCTAGCGGATTCTGTGGAGGCGGCAATGCGGGCCATGATGCCTAAGCTAAGCTCTCCGCAGGAAGTAGAGGATGCCATACGTGGCTTGGTTTACAGCGCGTTTAGCGACCAGCAATTGACTGATAGCCAGCTTAGTATCAAGGATTTAGAAATAATAATCCAGTCCTTTGTGCGTGTGCTAAAGGGTATGTATCACGAGCGTATTGAGTATCCTAAGCTTGTGCCGGTAGAAGAAGCCGAAGCAGTTATTTCTGAGGGGTAATGTATGGAGATTTATTGGGATGATAATGGAGTGCTTACTGGTGCCCAGACGGAGATGCTTAACCGGGTGGTTGGGGCTGTTTTAGAGTATGTACCGAGTAAGGACGCTACTGATGTTAGTGTGGCGTTTATGGGTACAGATGAGATTCGGGTGCTTAACCGGGATTACCGGGGTAAGGATTTAGAAACAGATGTGCTTAGTTTTCCGGTTGATAAGGCATTTATTACTGGGGATGAGCGGCCGCTTGGTGATGTTGTAATATGTATGGATGTGGCACAACGGCAGGCCGAGGAATATGGCCATAGTATTGAACGTGAATTGGCTTTTCTTGTGGCGCATGGGATGCTACATTTGCTTGGGTTTGACCACGAAACCCCAGAGGATGAGGCCAAGATGCGAGCGGCACAGGATGCGGTTTTAAATCAGTTAGGGATTAGCCGATAGGTTGCAGGCACTTAGCCCCCTTCTTTAGAAGGGGGTGGCCCGAAGGGCCGGGGGTTGAATTAGACTTTCGCAACCTGCAACCCCCGCCGCCTACGGCGGCACCCCCTTCTAAAGAAGGGGGCATTGCGGGCTACGCCCGGTTTTGATACCGTGGACAAAAGCGCTCTTGAATTATTTAAGGTGAAATGATGAAAACTAGAAACTGGTTCGAATCCTTCCGCCATGCCATAAACGGCATACGCAGTACGGCAAGGCGGGAGCGAAATTTTCGTATTCATATCGTGTGCGCGGTATTGGCTATTGCGGCATGTATTGTGTTTCGGGTGGAATTTTTCCATTTTGTAATGGTTGGGTACTCTATATTTTTTGTTATGGCGATGGAGCTTGTAAACACAGCCGTTGAAGCGTTGGTAGATATGTATTGCCGGGGCAAGCCCCACCCTTTGGCCAAGCTTGCCAAAGACGCGGCGGCAGGCGCGGTGCTTTTAGCGGCGATACAGGCGTTAATAGTTGGGATTTTAGTAGCAGTTTCGATTATATAGTCGTGTCGATTTGAAATGGGCTAAGGACAAGCCAATTCTGCGAACGCTTCTACGCAGAATTGGCGACAGGCGAAGCCCAATTTCAAACGAAACGACCCGAGCGGTTTAGATAATGCGGTTTGCATAGGAGATGATTATAATGGACATGCTTAGGCGTTTCCGTGTTTTTATATGTGTAGGGGTAGTTGTAGCATGTATGCTTATTGTCGCGTGCTCTAACGCTACAGAAATAAACTGGGGCGGAGGCGATGTTTTTATTGACATGCCCTCCCCTCCCCCAGGCGGCGAACGCGACCCGGCTTTAGATGCTGACCGGGCGGTAGAATCACCGTTCGAGTTCTTGCCATTTATAGAACCGGTTGGGCCTTTTAGCCGTTTAACCGGCTTACCTGTCTACGAAGAAATTTTATATCGCCGTCCCTTTGCGGCGGTTATTAATAATTCATCCCGTGCACTTCCGCAAAGCGGTGTAGCCGTTGCGGATATCATATACGAAGTCCTGGCTGAGGGCGATATCACCAGGCTTGTGGGGATTTTTCAATCTTACATCCCCGAAAAGCTTGGGCCTATGCGTTCGGCACGGGACTATTTTATTGATTTCGCGCTTAACCATGATGCGCTGTTTATCCACCATGGTGCCAGCCCCGGCGGGTACTCGCGGATTCGTAATCTTGGCATTACTAACTTAGACGGCATGGCCTTGGAGGGAAGTGTTTTTTGGCGGGATAGAACTTACCCAGAATGGGCGTTTAACACCGGCACACGCCCTATGGAACATAGTTCTTTCACCGGTGGCGAGCGGCTTTTTAACCACCTAAATAACCGCAGTATCCGCGATTATTGGCGGGAAGATTCGGAAGGCTATGGGTTTAATTTTAGGCATGGCGGCTCTAATCCCGCGCCAGTAAACACAGAGGGCGGGCGAGCCTATGTTGTAACTGTGCCATTTTCGCAGTGGTATTTTCGTACATTTACTTTCGACCCGGAAACGGGGTTATATACGGCAGAAAACCGCCACGGGCTTCATATGGACGCAGATACGGGCGAACCGGTAGCGGTGGGTAATATCCTAGTGCAGTTTACCAGCATGCGCGTAGTCGACGGCGAAGGGCGGCGCGTTGTTGATACCGTAGGCTCTGGCACGGGATACTTGATTTACGGCGGGCGGTATCAGCCGGTAACATGGGCCAAAGATAGCCATACCGCGCCCATGCGCTGGTATTTCCCAGACGGAACACCGCTTACCATGCCACCGGGACGTGTATGGATTTGCGTATTTCAAACACATGGTAGTGTGGTTTTTGAATAAAAAGCGGCGAAGCCGCTTTTAACGAAAGACACAAGGTAGCGAACTGCCCTAAGTCAAGCGGAACTGCGAACGCGTAGGCGCAGTTCCCCTCCGGGTTAACGTATAGCATGCGGATACAAGAGAAAATTACAAACAATTCCCAACAAGCATAAAAACAGGAGATGTATATGTCAGATTTTTACTCAGGTTTCGTAACCCTAATTGGGCGGCCCAACGTAGGCAAGTCCACACTAATGAACCATTTTGTCGGAGAAAAAATATCAATAGTAACCAGCAAACCCCAAACCACCCGCAATAAAATCCGAAGCATACTTACCGGTAACGATTATCAAATTGTATTCATTGACACCCCAGGTATCCATAAACCCACATCAAAACTAGGGGATTTTATGGTTAAAAGTGCCGTAAACACCATTAGCGAGGCCGATGCCGTAATTTACATGGTAGAGCCAAAGAAAAAGATACCAGCAGAAGATATGGCCATAATAGAGCGACTAAGCGGCGGAAAAAAAGGAGCCAAAAGCACCCCAGTTTTCCTGGCAATAAACAAGATAGACACCATCCCCAAGCAGGAATTACTGGCTATAATAGACCAATACCGCAAGCTTTACCCCTTCGCAGACATAATCCCACTATCTGCCCTAAAGGGCGATAACACCACCGGCCTTTTAAATGCCATACGCGGCGTGCTACCAAAAGGCCCGATGTACTTCCCAGATGACCAAATTACAGACCAACCAGAACGGCAAATCGCATCCGAAATCATTCGGGAGAAGGCTCTGACATTTTTACAAGAAGAAATACCACACGGTATGGCAATAGAAATTGCGCATTTCAGACTGCGCGAAGGCCATACCGAAGATGACCCAAACGCATTGGTAGATATTGGCGCAAACATATTCTGCGAAAAGGACAGCCACAAGGCCATTATAATAGGCAAGCAAGGCACTATGCTAAAGCGTATAGGCACAGCGGCACGGCGGGATATAGAAGCACTTCTTGGCTACAAAATTTACCTGGAGCTATGGGTGAAAGTCAAGAAAAACTGGCGCGACAGCGATTTTATGCTTAAAAATTTCGGATATAATGAGTCAATTTAACAACTTTACCATAAATTCGATAGCATAGCCCGCAGGTTGTTGGCCAAAATAAGCATATACGAAATGCAAAGGAAAAAGGGGATATAAATGGAACAACATACAAAGAGCTGGCAACAATTCGTTAAATCCGGAGACCCAATGCTTTACCTTGCTTATAAGCAAAACCGCCAACCAGACGAAACCACCCCCAAAAAACGCCATGCAAACAATTAAAGCCCGTGGGCTGGTATTAAAAGAATACGAAGCCGGCGAGTCAGACAAGCGGCTACTACTTTTATGTAAAGAGCATGGCAGGATGTTAGTTTACGCGCGCGGCGCAAGAAAGCCAAAAAGCAAATTTATGGCTGCCGCGCAGTTATTTACATATGCCGATTTTATACTAACTGCCGGGCGTGGGTTTCACGCCCTAACCCAGGCCGAGGTCATAGAAAGCTTCTACGGCCTAAGAACAGACTACGACCGCCTAACAGCGGCCCATTTAATTGCAGAGGTTTGCGAAAAAACCCTGCTGGAAGATATCGCCTGTGATGACTTATTGAGGCTTGCATTAAAGTCGCTTACTCATTTGAGTAAGCCGCTACTGCCGCCAATGCATGTTATAGGCGTTTTTTTTATGCGGTTTTATGCTTACTATGGGTATGCGCCGGAAGTGGATGCCTGCGTAACCTGCGGGCATGATGTGGAAAACGGTGCGTTCTTCTCAGCAGAAGGGCTGGTATGCGCGGCGCACAGGCCGGGCTACGGTATACGGCTTTCCATGGCGGCGGTACACGCCATAAGGCATATATTAGGGAATGACCTAACCACGGCATTTAGGTTTAAGGTACATGAAGATGTGCTACAAGAATTGTGGCAAGCGGCACGCATGCTTTGGCGTTTTCATTTTGAATGGAAACTTACATCAGAAGAATTTATATAGGGTATTGACATCTTGTTTCTACAAATGTAAAATCAATTCAAACGTTTTACAATTGTAGAAACAAGAGGCGAAAGTGTGAACATCCACGTAGCAGATTTCACACCAACCTATTAAAACGCCAACGAGGGAGGCATGACTTTGTCTATGACAATAGCAAGGCTACCAGATGCAGAACTGGAAATTATGAAAGTTATATGGGAAAGTAAAAGCGAGGTAACATCAGCCCAAATATCGGCAGGGCTACAGGGGAAAAAAGATTGGGCCACCACCACCATTTTAAATTTCCTAGCAAGGCTGGTAGAAAGGGGTTTCTTGACGGTACGCCGCTTAGGTAAGACAAACGTTTACACCCCGCTGATAGACGAAGAAACATATCTCGAATCTGAAAGCAAGTCATTTCTTAAAAGGCTTCACGGGAACTCATTTAAAAGCTTGATAGCCTCCCTATATGGCGGGGGCGAAATATCTAAAAACGATATGGCCCAGCTAAAGGCGTTTATTGACGAAAATGGAGGGGCCGAACAATGACGATTTTAAACTCCCTAGCCAATACAACATTAATTATCACACCGTTAATACTGTTAGTTCTTATACTGGTGCCGGTACTAGACAGAAAATTCGCCAGCTGTGGGCGATATGTACTATGGCTTATGGTAATCGCGGGCTTGATAATACCCCTATTCGCCTTTATCCCAAACCCGGTAATGCGTGTAGAAATGTCGATTCCCGCAACCTTTACCCAGCCCGTGCCGGTGCAAGAATGGGAGCAAACGACAATCCACACCATGCCTAGCCAACCCGTCATTATATCGGGTAGCGAAGCCCCGGTAAGCGGCACACAAACCATCGCAAACACTGGCATGTACAGCACTGCAACCCCGGTAGCAAACATCGCATCAAATATCTCAGCCCGCCACATTCTTTTATTTGCGTGGTTGTTTGGTCTACTATTTTCCGCTATCTATCATACAAAAAGCTACATTTCATTCAAGCGGTTTATCAAGCGGTGGCAGAAGCCAGAAACCAACCCGCAAATACTGGCAATACTGGACGTTACCAAAAGAAGCATGGGCATAACTGCCACAATTGGCCTAGACAGGTGCAAGGGCATCAACGCCCCAATGTTAATAGGGTTTACAAACCCCACAATTTTGCTACCCGCATGCGAATACAACCAAGAAGAACTATACTTCATATTCCTGCATGAGCTGGTACATTTTAAGCGCCGGGATTTGCTATATAAGCTGGCACTGGTTGTAGTCAAATGTATTTACTGGTTTAACCCAGCCGTGCATATGATGGCCAAACAAGCAAACAAGGACATAGAAACAATTTGCGATAGCCTAACCATAACCGGCCTAGGCATGGCATCAAGAAAAAAATACAGCGAAATACTATTAAGCATGGCCAATGGGCCAAGGCCATACCGCAGTTATTTGACCACCCATATGAATGACGGCACTAAAACACTAAAGCACCGTTTTAGCAATATTTTGGGTAAAACAAAAAGAAGCGGAACCATACTGTTTATATTGGTAGGCGGGCTGATATTTGCCTCTGGGCTTATAATTGGCATTGGCTTTGCAGGGGCGCAAGTAGAAGCATACACCCCCACCGAGAACCTACCATATGAGGATGGGCAGTACACCGCAATAGCTACCCCCACTCCATCACCAACCCCGGCCTTTCCAACGCCTACGCCGCCGACCCCACAGCCCACAGAAAGCATCAGCGAAGGCATAGAACGAACCTTAGCAGAGAGCCACTACTACCAGGACTTAGATATACTTCACGCAATGGTTTTTGATGAGCCACGATTGGTTGAACATGTTTTTGACCATGCCACTGACTTACTCGTTGACCCTAGCGCGAATAACGTAAGCATAACTACAGGCGGCGACAGTCTAATAATCCGCTACTACGAGCGGCTAGAAAACGAATTTGAAATTTTAAACTCAAATGACAGTATCATCATGTCGTGGAACCCACCCATGCAAAAGATAAACACCGCTTACCCTAATAGAATAACATTACAAATGAGTGGCATTATGTCGGGCGGATACTTTTACGATAGAAACTGGTTGCCAAGATACCTAGAAGCGAACAGCAGGCCCACCGCTACGTTAGTAGAGATAATTGTACCGGAAAGCATGTCGCTTGAGTTTGTAAGTGTCATATCGTCTCATGGCGAAGTTAATATTTGTAGCACAACTATAGGAAGCCGGGCAAGCATTAACACCATAGAAGGCACTGGGCGCATTACGCTTGCCGGCGATATAAGTGATTACGATATCCGTTTTTCGGGCCGTGGGGAGTTGTGGCATAATGATGTACTGGTTGGCGCAAATGCATTACAAAACCCAAACGGGAGCATACGCATAGATATTAGGGCCAGCTTCGAAAACGGGAGAATATATATAATTGATAACTAGCGCATAAAAAGCGGCATAGTCGCCTTTAACAATAGATATCAGATAACTTCCAAATCAAAGAAACACCAGCCCCGTGTCATTGCGAGGAACGAAGTGACGAAGCAATCCAGCGAAAGCCGTTGATTTACGACATGCTTGGGTTACATCTATCTCGCTCCGAAATGACAGGGCTGGTGTTTTATATTTATATTTCTAGCTTAGTGTTTTCCAGCCAACTCTATTATCGCATAAAACGCGTCCTTAGCATGGCATTCACCATCAAATAACGTAGGTTGCCCCCAACTGCGCCAGCTTTGGCTATCGGTCTTGCCCCATATGCTCACACGCTCTATATGCTTGGCAAACTCTATATAAAGTTTAAAAAGCTTGGCATATGCTTGGGCCTGGCGTTGTTGTTCGGCCTTGCTAAGCGGTGCCGCATGCGGGTTATCTTGCTTACCTACAGTAATATCAAGTTCTGTTATGCTTATTACCGCCCCTGTAGCAATAAACCGTTCTATAGCCGGGCGGACATTTTCCAGGTTAGAGGGCCATTGGTCTAGGTGATAATGGCTTTGCATGCCTATGCCTTCTATTAGCTTGCGCTTGGTGTAGTCAGTGCCTTGTATCACGGCTTCGGGGTTATTATCGTTATCATTGGCCCAGCGTAGGTTCAACTGCTCTACCATTTGGGCAATGGCGTTGCGCTTGGCGGGGGTTTCCTCGTTAAAATCGTTATAGTACAGGGTCGATTTTGGGAAATAACGCCTTGCTAGTACATATGCATCATAAATATAATCTGACGGATGCTCCCCGGCACTGGTGTCGCAACCATTGGCATAAGCCAAATGCCAAGGAGAGTTGTGGCGGGTTTGTGCCCGCCAATCGCCCGCGTTCCAATCATCTAAACAGCCGCCCCACTCACCGCCTTCGGAAACAAAGGCTTCGTTTACCACATCCCAGGAATGAAATGCGTCAATTGTGCCTTTATTGGTGAAATGCTCTGCCAACGTGCGGATATGAAACTCCATATTGCTACGGGCTTGGGCACGGGTTAGGGGGGTGTCGGGCGCACTTGCGTATAGCCAGTCCGGTGACTGGCCATGCCATACAAGTACATGCCCTATTAATGTGATATTGTTTTCTATCGCGAAATTTACGATGGCATCTACATCTGTAAAGTTGTACTCACTTACGCTTGGACGGGTAAAGCCGTTTGGTGCAATAAGTATCGGCTTATGCCCATTTTCGGCTGTTACTGCGTTAAAATGGTGCGCGAATGCCCGGCGGGTGTCTGGCTCTAACATTGTCGCGGTTTTGGAGTATATATTGCCGAACATGAAGTGTTTCTTATATGCTTGCGCTAGTGAAGTTAGGTTTAAGTTCCAACCTGGATTGCTTGATTTTGTCATATTTCTCCTCCAAAGTGTTACTTTATAGGTTTTGTTCCCATTATCAAAACCGGATTTTGCCGCCAGTTAAAGCGGGCGTAGCCCGCATGCCCCCTTCTTTAGAAGGGGGTGCCGCCAACGGCGGCGGGGGTTGCAGGTCGCGAAAGTCTACTTCAACCCCCGGCCCTTCGGGCCACCCCCTTCTAAAGAAGGGGGCTAGGTGCACGGCCCCTTACCTTACCTAATTATCTTCCGTCCTTTTTCATCCGCAACACCTGTCTTACGGTAGAAATAGGAATTAACAACATCCCGCCATTCTTCGGCATTCTTTAGCTGGGCATCTAAGCGTTCCCTTACAGGTGTGTATGCATCGCAAGGCATAAGCTCTTTCAACGACTCCCATGTTTCTATAAAGCCTTTTACATCTTCTACACCTTCAAAATGAGTATCATAGATATACTGTATTAACGTCTGCCCACTTTTAAGGCGGTAATCATAAGGCAACCTATGGAAAAACAGCATTATCTCTTCCGGGCATGTGGCTTTGCTCTCGTATATATCACGCACATGTGGGTGATACTGCGCGGTAAAGCCCGTTCCCGCAGATGTTCTATCTACGCCAATGGCCTTTGTATCGGCCCGGTGATAGGTTCCCCATTTCATATACTCGTAGCCGTCCACACTTGGGCCATAGTGGTGGTTAATATTTACCATCCAGCCAATACCAAGCGGTGCATTATATTTTTCATAAACAGCCCTGGAACGTAAAAGCATATCAGCCAAGGGGTTCATAAGTTGTGGGTTTGTGCCAAAGGTAAGCGCAACCCATTCCTTTGTAACCTGTGCGGCTGTTAATGCCGGGTTCCAGGCCATTCTGCCATAGGCATATAGGTTAGCCTGGGCCAGTAAATGCCCTGTCCAGTTGGCATCGCTTCCGGTATTGGATACGGCTACAATCGCTTCAATTTTATTTCCTACTAAATCCCTGGTTTTAATGGTATCCGTAACCGGGTGCTCGTAAATTTCTTCCCACTGCACGGCAAGGGCATACAGGTCTTTTTGCTGGCCGGTGTACTCCTGTGTGACCTGCAACTCCATCCCCTGGCGGGTTTTCTCCATAGCACCAAGTAACGGCGAGTTAGGCTCGCGCACTTGAAAGTCGGATGGCCCGTGCTTGATTTGTAACATTACATTATCATCAAAATCCCCATCCAGGGGCTTAAAATAGTCATACGCGGCCTTGGGCCTATCGGTTACGGTATCGCGCCAATCTTGCATGCAGTTGTATACAAAACAACGCCAGTAAACCATACCACCGCAAGGCTTTAACGCCTTGGCAATAACATTAGCACCCTCTGCCTGGGTACGCCCTAAAGACATTGGCCCAGCCCTAAACTCCGAGTCGGCTTTTACCAAAAAGCCAGCAAGGTCTGGTATACGCTTATATACCGCCACCGCAGTTTCCTTCCACCAGTTAGCCACACCAGCGTCCAGTGGGTCAGATGTTTCTAATCCCCCAAGCAATGCCGGGCTTTCAAAATGCACAGCCACAATAAGCCTTATACCATATGGGCGGAAAATATCGGCCACCTGTGCCAAATCCGGCAGGCTTTCTGTTATAAGCTTTGCGCTTTGAAGGTACACATTTACGTTATTTAGGCTAATCTGGTTAATGCCTATGCTTGCAAGCATACGGGCATAATCCCGCAACCGCTTAGGGTCATAGCATAATCTATCATCCTTAAAAAACAGGGATTTACCGCTATAACCACGCTCTATACTGCCGTCTATATTATCCCAGTGGTTAAGAATTCTTTTTTTTGCGGCGGGTTTATCATTCACATCAAAGCGAGTTGCGCCTTGGCTTAGGCGCGACAGCAACCCGTATACGCCGTATAGCAACCCACTTTCATCGCCACCTGTAACATTAATTGATTCAAGAGAGCCGGTTATGGTATATGCCTCCGGCTGTAAATTATTGGAGATTGATAGATTAATAACCGCATCGCCTTTTTTACCACCGGTAAGCCTGTTAATTCCAATTTCGCATTCTTCGTAGGCAAAGCCTTTTAAACCGGCAAGTTTAAACCCCGGAATGCCCTTTATTGGCCGTGGCTGAAGCCATGCATGATATCCAAACTGGTTATATTTATCCATATGTAACCCCCTAATTGTATGCAAATATTTATTATTTACACTCTTATACTTGACATTCCTTACTATAGCCTTGACAATTGGAAACAGACATAGATATAGTAAGGAAAATTTGTGTTTTCTAGGGAGGGGCATATGGACAACAGTAATTTCGACAATGCCATACCAAGTATCGACTATTTTAGCTATCGCAAAAACACCCTCGATTGGAGGATAGAGCCTTCTATTACAGACTTTATAGATATGACATATGTAATCGGGGGCGATGCCGTTTATATCATTAACGGCGAAAAGATTGCGGTTTCTACCGGTGATTTGCTATGTATTCCCAGCCAATCTGCACGCTCTGCAATGAGCTTTGCGTCGGGGGCATTTGAGTGCTTTGCCGTAAATTTTCGCATGAGTAGCTTAAACAATGAAGATGTTAATATACCTCTGCCGCTTGTATCCTCTGTAGGCATACATGAAGGCATTATATCGCTGTTTAAAAGGCTTAACGAAAACTGGCTTGGGCGCGGACCTGGTTACACTATGCGGGTGCGCGCTTATTTTATGCTAATTTTACAGCGTTTTTCTGAAATGTTGCTGTATGAGGTGGATACCTCGCAGTTTGACTCACGTATTAAGGCAACTATCCGCTTCATTGTGAATAATTTCGCAGAATCTATAAGCATTGCCGATGCCGCTAATGAAGTGCATCTTACCCCCAATTACTTAGGCATATTGTTTAAGCAAGAGGTGGGCGTTACGTTCCGCGATTATTTGAATACAATTAGGCTTAACCAGGCCGAAGATATGCTACGGGCCGGGGATGGCAGTATTACGGAAATTGCACTCAAATGTGGGTTCAAAGACGTGTTTTACTTTAGCCGGTTGTTTAAGAAATATAAGGGGGCTACGCCTTCTTCAGTGCAGTCGTAGGGAAATAGAATGTGTAAATAATTGAGGGAAGATAAGGTGCAATATGGACAACCCACACGGCATATTAATATTTGGGGCTTCCGGCTCAGGAACAACAACCATAGGCCGGGAGCTGGCACGCTTGCTGGATTACGAACATCATGACATAGATGATTATGTATGGGAGCCAACCAACCCGCCATACACAATAGAACGCTCAATTGATGAGCGCGTAGCTCTATTAAGAACAGCAATTAAAGGCAACTTTGTACTTTCCGGGTGCCTGCGCGAATGGGGTGGTGCATTTGATTCCATATTAAGTGTAGCCGCTTTTGTTAAAACCCCAACAAGTGTCCGGCAGGAACGCCTTAATAAACGCGAGCTTGGCCGCTATGGCGAACGTATAAATCCCGGCGGTGACTTATATCAACGCCACCAAAAATTCATGCAATACATAGCATCATACGATACAGGCGGCATGGAAACACGCTCGTTGGCATCGCAGGGGGCGTGGGCAAAAACCCTAACTTGCCCGGTAGTTAATGTGAATGGTGAGGATGATTATCGCAAAACGGCCAAGATACTAAGAAAGCGTCTTAGGCTTATGAAGTATGCACAAACCGCAAAAGAAACAGTACGCATCACAGACACAGGGATTTACATAGCAAATGATAAACCCGTAGATATTTCCGAAAAAATCGCATATACAAACAACCACACGGTTTTTATTTCGCAACAAGACGCGGATAAACTGGAAAGTGAGTATGCCCCTAAAAGCGGCTTACCCATTATAGAACTGCATGACGAATCTACGTTAGCCGCTATTATTCGGCTGGCGGATACAGGCAAAAATCTTGGTGCACTTAACTTCGCCAGTGCGAAAAACCCATGCGGCGGCTTTCTAAAAGGCGCAATGGCACAAGAGGAGAGTCTTGCGGCGGCATCGGCATTATATCCGGCACAGCTAAAAGCCACCACATACTACGCCGTTAACCGCCGCTACGAGAGTTTTACTTATACCGACAGTGCTATCTGGTCGCCGGACGTGATTTTCTTCCGCGACGACAATACTAACCTGTTGCCTAATCCCGTGACATCGTCTGTGCTGACTATACCCGGTGTTAACTATAAAGAGGTAATTAAACACGGCGAAGATACCGCAAAAGCCAAGGCCGCCATGAAACGGCGCATGAAGATTGCCCTGGCAATTTTTGCGAATAAGGGCTGTGATACAATTATCTTGGGTGCGTTTGGCTGTGGAGTGTTTCAGAATGCCCCGGCAGATGTGGCCACATGGTGGAGCGATTTATTGCATGAATACGGCGGGCATTTCGAGAAGATTGTTTTTTCTGTGCTAGACAGGAGCCGGAAAAAAGCGACATATAGTGCTTTCTCAAAAATATTAACCTAACATATCATTATCGTGTTTCTGGGGGTATAATAGCTATAAAAAAGGAGACTAAGACATGCTACTAACAGCAATCGGCTTTAACGACAACTGCCACGAAGCCATCAATTTCTACAAAACCACCCTCGGGGCAGAAGTAAAACAGCTAAACAAGGCTGGTGACGACCCAGATAACGGCGGTGATTACCCGCCAGATTTTGTTATGTATTCGGAGGTATCACTCTTTGGCACAACCATTGTAATGTGCGATGGAATAGATACCCCCAAAGAAGGCTTTTGGTTACAAGTGATGTTTAACACCCCGCAAGAAGTGATAGATGTTTTTAACAAGCTTGCAGACGGCGGCGTAGTTACAGCCCCACCAGAGCCGGCATTTTGGGCGGCAATGAACGCCAATGTGAAAGACCGCTTTGGTGTAGAGTGGAACATATTAACCAATAGCTAGTTTAAAGGGTGAAGCCGGTAGCCCGTGAGCGTTGTATAACACCACCGCCGGGCAATCGGTCCAGGCGAAGCGTACATGGGTTGCGTGTATATCACCAACTTGGGCTATGAGTGTATCGTCCTCGATTTTTGCGTAGAAGTGATGTGTTGTTTCGTTTGCGGTTATCACCTCTACCATTGGGCGGGCATTTTTTGCCCATAGCCCTTCACCATGGTTGAAGGATATTTTTAGCTCACCATTATTTATAACAGCTTCTTTGGCCACTGGGCCAGAATATGCGATATCTTCGCCGTAGGCTAAGCGTCTTGCAGATAGTGCTAAACGCTCGCCTACGGTTTTTTTATCTTGCGGGTGAAGGTCGTTCCACTCGCCGCAGTCTATGGTTACGGCCATTGCTGTTTTGGGGATTTCTAGGCATTGGCTTTGCTGGTGTCTTAGCTCGGCCCAGTTTTCGCCGCTACTGTGAGGGTCTACGAAGTTTGCTAGCTGGGTGAATATCACCGGTAAGTCTTCGCCGAAATGCTTGCGCAGTAGTGATACAAACGCGGCAAATAAGGCTTTGTACCCTTGTGGTGCGCCGGTATTCGATTCACCTTGGTACCATATTACGCCATGTATGCTATGGCCCAAAACCGGGGCTAACATGTAGTTGTATGTGCAAGTTGGGATATTGTACAGCCATGTGGCCGGTTTTAGTTGCGGCATACTGCAACCTACGCGCCGCTTCCATGGGCCTAGTAGGGATATGCCTCCATTTTTGTGCGTTAACTCGTAGCGTTTACCTGGCGTGAAATGCAGGCTGTTGGATGACCCTACCACTCTTATAGCGATGGTGTTTCTGACAAATTTTAGTAAGCCCTCTGGGATTGTGCATCTGCATGGTGGGTATTGGTAATCTACTGAGGTTACTGGTTCGCCATTTACATATACCTTTACGCTGTCTACTACGCGCCCTAGTGATAGATTTATTGGGCCGGTGATTGCTTCCGCCGGTAGAATGATATCTTTTCGATACCATACGGCACCATGCTTTGGAGTGCTTTTTTCCAGTAGCATTTTTTCTTCCCAGTGGTCGTGTATATAGCTTGGCAAGTGCCAGCCTTCTGATAGTCCGGTGTCATTATCATGTAGGTTTTTGTGCCATTCTTGTATCCTCGCGGCTTCGGTTTTCTCTTGGGTTTCAACAAAACCGGGTTGCTTGTACGGCTCTAGCTTTTTATATAAATCCGGGTATGTGCGGATTATTTCTTCCGGTAGCCATGC
>Ga0123355_10007907_pt1 | contig 16017 bp, 5 predicted proteins | sample TergutEmb28metaG_3_FD_89872 | JGI IMG/M metagenome (GOLD analysis project Ga0123355, IMG submission 89872) | Embiratermes neotenicus P1 segment gut microbial communities from Petit-Saut dam, French Guiana - Emb289 P1 | ecosystem: Host-associated > Arthropoda: Insects > Digestive system > Gut ...
ATTGCAGTGTTGTTTGTAGGAGCGGCGATAATTTTCAAATTTGTGCCCAGCGATAAGCCAGGGGCTAGTAGTATAGAGTAGAAGAACATAAAAAAATGGAGCTGTCTTACAATTTTTAGTAAGACAGCTCCATTTTTTATACGCTTGTTATTAGATTATTTGTTTTACTCTTCGTCCTCTGCCTTGCAAGCAATAACATCCCAATCATCCCCATACCAATAACCCCAAATCCAGAATAAACAAACATACTCCGCGTTGCACCTACGTTGTTTGTGGGTATTTCTGAATGAGGCAAATCACCAAAATACCGTGCATCCCTTGCATTCACCATACAATATCCTGCCGAAGGAGGGATAATACGACCATTGCTAACTAGGTCGTTAGCAAAAACATTAACACCTGCTAAAAGAGTAATGCCAAAAAAAAGCACAATTATACGCTTCCAGCCATTGCGGCCCCAAATTTTGTTTTTGATTTTATTAATATTCCTTCGCATAAAATCTCTCCTCATGTAATTATGATGAAGTTTCATAAGAGTATACCTTATGCAAGATAAAATCAATAGTAGAATGCTTACACTTTTTTGACATCCATGTAACATATGATTTTGAGAGCTATATTCAGCTAAGGCAAGGTTGAATACAGCTTCTAAGAAGCTGTGTTCATAGCGTTGCAATACAAAGGAAGATGGCTTTGGCTTCTATAACCTTCCATTAACTATATCCCTAAACCGTCGCATCTGAGTGCTTCTATAAACCGTAAACCGTCCCAAACGAAAAGGGTCAGAGTTAGCAGTTATATACCCAGAGTTTACGGTAAAGCCCATGGTGATTCCAGCTTCTTGCAAAGCCTCAATAACCGTGTTGTTAAACATTCCAAGGGGGTAGGCATATGCCCGGTGATTAGACACAAATTCAAAGCTTCGCAAGGTATCAGCCACAATATCATCATGAGCCGATGCAACCAGCATGGTTTGAGTACCGCAAGATGCATGGTGATGAAGGCTGTGAGAGTGGCTGGCAGTTTCAAATACATCCTTGCCGCCGCGTAAGGTGATGGCGGCTGCTCGCGTTAATGCCCCATGGTCAATTGGAGGTTGATATTCCCCTAAAGCCTCTGCATCGCCTGTAATAGGAAACAACACCGCCCGCAAGCCATATCTTTGTAAAATCGGATACGCATATACATAATTGGAGTAATATCCATCATCGAAATGGATCATCACGCTATTTTGGGGCAAAGGGCGCCCCTGGTATATAAATGCTTCTAATTCGTCCAAGGTGGGGGTATAGAAGCCGTTATCGTGCAAGTATCGCATCTGCTCGGCAAAATCTTCTGTACTAATGGTCCAAGCATTATCTTGGAAACGGGCGTTAACCTCGTCTGGGAGGATATGATGATAGACTAATACGGGTATCCGCTGTGCAGGGCTAGTGGACAAGATAAAGACGCCGTTAATATATCCCGCTCCAAGCCCCAGGAGATCAACTAAAAAACATAGAGACACCATAGTCCGACCCCCAATTATTTGAGGAGGCACCGCTAGTTCAATAGAGATGTTGTTAATGGTGGCGCTAGTGCTGCCTATGGTTATGGCAACGGTATTAAATCCATGGCGGATGGCAATTTGCTGTGTACGCCCATCCCAAGAGACTGTACCACGGGTGTGCTCAACAATGTCGCGTAAAGGCAGCAAATCACCTTGAGATGTTGCATTTATCTGAGTACCGTCAATGACTATATAGTTTTCACCAATAATGGCTGGGGTTGTGCCAGCGGTTAGGATTAGTAGGATTATTAGGGGCTGGAGGAGTTTGTACATATATTTCGTTCACCTTTTAAATAAAATTTTGCCGCGATGGGTTTTGATCAGTAAAAGTTGTATTACACATGCTATACTCATTATAGCAGCAATTTAGAGTAGGAAAACAGATTTCTACAAAAAGAAAAAGGGCATTTGGAATCGAGTGGTTGTATCAACCTCATCGTCCAAATGCCCTTTTCTGTATTATCTTACAATCCTAGTCTTCCTTATACACCACAATGCCACTAATAATCTCTATACCCCGTGTGGCACCATCCCAATTAACCACTGCACCAAAAAACTCGGATACAAAGCGGAGTGGTACCATAGTCCTGTTATTCACTATCTGGGCTGGGACATCCATGCCCATGGCTGCAAGCTCGGGGGTAATTTCACCTATAGGGAAGGACAGTGTTTGGTTATTTAAAGTCAGGTGCACAATTAGCGGCCTGCCTCCACTTGCCGGCGTCCAATCCACCTCTGCGCCTAGGGCCTGTGCCACAAAGCGTATGGGGATTAGAGTGCGATGGTTTTGTAGCATTGGCCTTGTATCCATGGTTTGTACAGGGGCATTGGCTGCAAGGTCGTATATTGTATACGAGTTTATATTCATCCCCAACCGTCGCAGGTTTACAACATAGGCAATTATAAAGCGCCCTGTGGTGCTTACATCAACCGAGAAGATCATATCTGGGCCCATGCCGCCGCCTATAATTTTGCCGTTGTAGATTGCTACAAATCTGTGGTAATTAACGCCGTCGGCTACAAAATCGCTCAGATCCACATAAATGGTGTAATAAGCGCTAGCCTCTTCCAATATATTGGGTAACTGGTTGTTAAGCTGAATATCCAGCGCCTCGTCATCCACTCGGAAGGAAACGTCAATGGTAACAGCGCCGCCATTTATATCATCCGCAGGGCTAGTTTCTACGATTACGTCCATATCGTCAAACCTATCCTCAAGCAGATTTTGCAAATCATCTTCTAACCCTGGTGATAACTCAACCCATACTAAGGGCAGAGATTGAGCCGGTTGGGTTATAGGTGCGGGGGTAGTAGCGGGTGCAGGTATAGTGGTGGGTGTTGGAGACGGTGCCGGTACCCAAACTCCCGCCCCAACGGTTGTAAAGCTTGTATTGTGATTTGCTGCCATTACAGTGCCCCATCTATTTCTGAAGCCAGAAATGTTTACGGCGTAGGTTGTACTATAGGCAAGGCCACTTAAAGTATAGGTTACAACTGTGTTGTTATTTGACCATACGGGGTTGCTTACCGTTGCACCACTCACAGTTACGGCACCAAGGGACGCCGTTGCGGGGTCCATTGCCTCGTTAAAGGTGATAATTAGTTGGTTAGCAGTCCTTGCTATGCCTGCACCGCTGGGCGATACGCTTACCACTGTTGGCGGCGGCGCAGGGTGCACCGTAATGGGTATGCGCTCCTGCCAGTCTCTAAATATACCTTCACCACGATTCACACGTACCCATACATAAATACGGCCTTCTGTTCCAACAGAGGATACGGTCAAAACATTGTTAGCGGACAAATATGCACCTGCGCCGTAATCTTCACTTAAACTCCACGAAAGTGTGCGAACCGTGGCGTTTGCTGGTTGCACAGTGCCTGTTAGGCTTAGTGGGGTACCCACAGTAATTTCGGTGGGCAAATTGGTTACACCGGTTACAGACACAAAAGTATCGGGGTCAAAATCATCTTCCAGGAATAAGAGGTACTCCTGGGTCCAGTCGGTGCCTTGGGGCCCACCGCCTAGTATTGTGGCTCTAACCATAATAAAGCCCTGGTCGAATATTGGAACCAACAGTTCATCATTGTTTATAAACGCCGCTGTATTACCGGCTTCGTATACAGACCAGATAATATCTTGGCGGGTAGCGTTAGCAGGCTGTATTGTGCCCGATAGGGTTAGGGGTATACCTACCGTTGCCACACCTGGTACGTGCAGCACATTGTTTACGGGTACAAAGTTTAAGGGCAAATCGCCAAAAATATTAACCTCGTAATATGAAATTCCACTAAGATCAGGCGATGTAACCTGTATCTGAATCCGGGTATGGGCAGTCAAAATAATTGGCGCATCGGGGTCAACCACTTGATCGTTGACACGTACCACGATTGTTGAATCAAGATTGTGGGGCATCATAATAAGCCGTGTTGTGGTAACGGGGCCGCTATTGATGCTGTCATGGTGATAAATAGACCATCCTCTAAAATGCGATGTAAGATAAAAGCCTTCAAGTTCTACTGGCAAGTTGTCAAGCCTTAGTACTGCCAAATCAGAATTAGCATTGCTAAAGTCCAACATACCAAACTCTGCAATTACACGGCTGCCTTGATGTGAGAAATTAAAGGTTACGGTTTCAATAGCTTCGCCATACAAAGTAAATGCGCCAGTTGTGTGAAACGTATGCAGGACTTCAAGAACATAGCCATGTTCGTCTAAGAGGGTGGCCTTAACATTGCCAAATGCCCGATTGTGCAGCGAGTTATTGCGGACAGAAACATCCGCAGTTGTAAGCCCTCCCGACAAGCCTTGATTAATAAAAATACTTACATTGTCGCCGGTGCGGTGCAAGAGGCTGTCAAAGAAAATCATATCGATATTGTTGGACATATTGCGCTCTGGCTGCTGCTCGCCGCCATACATAATCCTTGCACTTGCAAAGAAGGGTACGCCGGAAGATGGGATTTCTACTGTGTGGATATTTGGACTATCGTTAATATATGCCCTTATATCAAAGGTCACATCAAAGGAATATGCACCTTCATCTATAAGCTGCAACATAACTGCGTCGCTTACAGTGTGGGTAAGCCCTGGAATAGGCTCAAGCATATGAGAATCATCAAAGAAATCCACAACAACAGAGCGTCCTGTCCTATCCAAGGTTATATGAGAATCGTTGTGCAAAGTAACACGTACAGTGCGCTCCCCATCCTGTTCGCGAATTACATCCATGGAAGAGATGCCCACATCCGGCATATCCAAATGAACAGTTCCCGTAAGCGGTGTAGCGGGCATCCCGTTAAAAATTGGAGTTAGGGTATAGGATTCATTATCTACAACGCTGCCCGTTATGAAATGAAATATTAACGCTTGGCTGTCGTTTGGCTGGATATCCAAATTGGTAAAGCTATGGGTTTGTGTCCCAACCTGAATATTAACTTCATTAATTGGATCAAAGCCTGTATTGCGTATGTCAAAACGGATAAGTGCGATGGCATTGGGGGCAACATTGGCATGTTCTATTTGCAACCCGCGCAGTAGTACACTGTTTTCAAAAGTAGCTGTTGCAGTATACAGCCGGGTCTCAGCTATTGGTATGAGCGCCGTCTGTCGCTCGCCAAAGCCATCTATAAAAGTTAACTCCTCAAAGGTATTGGGGTCATATCTATTGATAACATGGTGTTTGGTGGCCTGAATAATGGCACGCACTTCTGTGGCACTTACTGCATACACGTTAAAATGATCAATTATGGTGCCTGGCGGCATTTGCGCTACTTCCAGCGGGGCAGAGATATTTGTGCCACCTATTAGCACTGCTCGCATTACATCGCTGCCATCGTTTAAATCTGAAGGCTCTGTCCATACAACAGAAAGGCTATCTAGTGTCCCAGCAGATGCAAAGCGGAAGTTACCGCTCATTAGGGCTTCTTGTGCCACTCGGCTTATAGACTCGATAAAACTGTTGGACATATTACCTTCGTAGTCTATTGCCGCAAGGTTTACAGTCCCCTGACCGTCGTCTGCACTAAACCAGCCCAGCACAAAGCGATGGTCGCTGCTGCCAAAATCTACGGCTACAACTTGAGGATTCGCGTTTATATTTTCGTCATAGGTAATAATCCATGAACGCCCTGGATTACCATTTGCGTCTACGATGCTGTATGCTATTTCAAAATCTGTGGCATATCCGGCAAATCCTCTATCCAGGGTATAAGCCACAATGGCTGTACCGCAGGGCAGCATTGCCGCTTCTATACCTTTTACAGAGCCAGACATGCCGTTATACAGCACAACGGTATCGCCCCATGTGCCATTTTCAAATATCCGATATACGATCTGGTCGCGCACGTCAAAGTTAAGGAAATCGCCGCTGTCGCCTGCAAAGACACTGCGCCAGGCCACGATTGCCCTGTCGGTGCCGTTGGTGGCAACCACCGGGGCAAGGTTGGGCAAATAATCCTCTGTAAGCCGTGTAGATACCCATGACCCGCCTGTAAAAATTGAGGCCACAATATCTGTTGCGCCCATCATACGGGATTGCTCCTGCTCGGTTACCCAGTCACCGGCATTTCTGCCAAGGAGATATGAATTCATACGTACCCATGTGGCAGCTGCAAAGTTTTGATTGCCTGCGAGCCTTAGTTGTACGTCGCCATGGCCTGTAAACGTCGTTGAGCCGTCTGTGGGAGCAGGTATTTCCGTACCTTTAGGATATGTGCCGTTAAAGGCCATTTCCGTAGCAAACACTCGTGTTAACCTTATATCATCGCTGCCTTGATCATACAGATATAAAAGGAGCTGCCCGTCGTCGCTTACCACAGGTCGGGACTCTGGGTAGGCGTTGGATTGCAAGGGGTCAAGCCTGTTGTTGGTGTCTAATTGTAACGGTGTAAACCCAGTATCAGGCGCACCCCACCTGCGTGCAAACCTGTGCAGATAATCCCGGCTTGCCAGCGTCGCGGAAGCCTGTGCCAGCTCAAAGCCAGGTACCATTGCAAGCCCCATAGCCGCCTGGTTAATTTCTGCGGTTAGGGCATTTTGGCCCAGGCCAGAATCCGTATCTCGCCAATATGCAGCGATATAATCCCATTCATTAAATGTCCAGGAATAAGACGCACCAATGGATACAAAGGTATATGAAAAACTCAGGAAAATAAATCGCGCCTCAAACCTAATGCCTATTTCACCGCCTATCGATAAACCCTGCCCATGTACCTGGTGAGCACTTTCGTCTGCCAGATAGGTACGGCTTAACCAGCGGTTGGTATTGTCTATAGACAGCGCGCCAAAGATACCAACCTTTAAAGCCACTACAGACTTGTCAAACCCAAGCCCAGCAAAGATTCTTACATAGGCATTGATACGCAGTTGAGTAAGATAATCATTAACCCTGCTAGATGCATCATCGGCCCAGGGGTAGCCCTGTATAGGCGCATGGCGGATAGCTTGCGTAAATTCAAACATTAACGCGCCACCCAGAGATAGACTTGCGGTTACAGGTACCGGCCCTACCCATTTATTAAAGTTCCAGGTAAAGCCCAGGGCTAATCCTACCCTAAAGCCACCGCCGGTAGTAACTATCTCCCACTCATCGGTTTCAAAGTTGTAGCGTATTTCTGCAGTATAAAAACCTACAAGGGTTGTGCCTATATCCATGCCCTTAGGGTTTTGATCCTTAGCAGCATCAAATCCATGCTCCATTATATTGTGCAAGTCCTCAAATGCATCAGATGGGTTAGTCACAAACTCCCTTAAATCCGCAGGGTTGGCACTGGTGTCGGCTGCAAGGTAATCCCAGCCCCAGTGGAAGCCTGTCTGGTCATAATCAACATCTGCAAGCCCTATTCCATCCTGGCCTGCCCATATTAAAGCGTCAAATACAGAAGGATCGTTGTCTCTTGGGGTAATAATAACCCTAAAAAACGGGGAGCCAAGTCCGCTGTCCCTTTCGCTCATGAGCCTCATGGCACGGCGTACCATACTATTGGGTGGGCGTCCATATGTGTTGCTTCTAAGAGTATCAGTATCTATGCTTTCCACCAGGTCAAGTATAATGCCGGTTACATCGTCATCTTCCCGCACACGGGGGAAAGTGTTCATATCCAGCACATTGAAGGGGGCAGGGTTGTCGCTTATTACCGTATTACTGCGGCTTAAGCGTGTCCGTACACCCATCTTTGTCTCAGGTGCTATCCAGCCTGATACTGTTAAGCTATCTTCGCTAAGTTCCATACGGTTGCGTACAAGGGGGATACTGGAGAAGGGATATAGGAAACCTTCGCTTACTTGGTTTTGGGGGATAAAACCATGTTCGTCTGTAATTGTAACGGCAAAGTCATTTAAATTGGCAGTTCTATCTTCACCCCAAATCAGTGCTGTTGTCACCAAATCTACACGGGTAAATACCTCGTCTGGGCCAATATTGCCTGCAAAATCCCGCACACTGGTAGATGCCCGCATCCTGCCGGGGTACTCTATACGCTGAGTGGCAACAAAGGGGAAAATCCCTGCTGCACCTGCTTCTTCCAATGAAATAACACTTTCGCCGCTGCGCATTATCTGGCGCGCGCTAATAGAGCCGTTTACATAAACCAACACGGGCCTGTAAAAGTCGTTCCCGATTTCCGTAATTTCAAATATATATTGTAAGCGATCGGAAGGAAGCAAGTTAAAATTGTTATCCTCACCAAGCTCGGCAGAATAGAATGTGTTGGCATCCAAGAAAATGGAAAGCCTGCCGCCCGCCCCTACTGTAAATACACGGGGATCATGGCCTGAACCCATGTTTAAAGGATTTGGCACATCGCCCATACGGGCATTTTGGGCATAGCCGGTAACAGCCGTCACCCTTTGCACGGTACGGTAAACCCCGCCACGCACAGTAACATTTCCGGTAAAGGGTGTGCCATCTGGGCGGCGTAAAAATATATCCACCCTGGCTGTAAGCCGCATAGACACGTTGTTCATAGGATATATGGCAAGGAGTGTCCAGTCCTGCTCTCCTGAGATTAGGCTATGGTTATACAGGGTGCCAAGCCATACCCCATCGGCATTTTCGGACCGCATATAAATATTGCTGGCTATACCCTCAGGCTCAAACAACACTATTGTGCCGGTGGCATTGGTATATACCAACCGCTCCGGGCCATTTACCGGGGTATATCGCAAAGAGGTTTGAATGGCGGGGTTGGCCTGTATAATAAAGACTTGATTGCGCAGGGTTCTTACATCCACGTCAACGCTGTCTGTCATGCCTGTGGCGGCGTGGGTGGCTGTAATGGTGGCCCTGCCATCACGCAGCCCAGAAAGGCCCATGATAGTTTCTGGCAATAAATGCAGATTTTCGAAACGTTCAACGTTTTCGTATAAATGTGCCCGCCTAAAATTGACGGAAACATAATCCGGGTCGCTGGATTCCCATCTTATTAAATCGTGGAGCATACTCCAGGCATAATCGTCATAGTTTATCCCCACAAACTCCATAAGCCCTAGGGTTTCGCGTAAACGTTGTATCTCTGCGGTCGAAAGGTTAACCAGGTTCATGGTGGATACGTCGTTAAGATTACACAGTATTATATCCCCGGTTATCGGCGCACGGTTGGCGCCAGATATTTGCAAGGCACCGGGCCTGTAAACCCGCAGCATAAGCGAGTCTGTGCTCCATGGGGAGTAGAAATAAATGGGAGAATTAGAACTATCAACAGTCCTGGCCTGGATATTTATCATATATAAGTCCCGCAGGCCGTTGACCGGGGCAAAATTAAGAAGGTGTGAGCCGGTAGCCGTATTAATAGGTATATTATCGTAGATTATAGTGGTTATATCTGCGCCACTTACAGTTGTTACCCTAGTAACGGTTAGTGTGGCCTCTGTATGAGTAGTGCCTCCTCCAGCTTCAAAGGGGGCTATATTCCATTCAATGTTAAAAGGCTGAGGCTGTAACATAGAGGTATTGGCGGGGCGGATAATATTTACCCTTGCCCTGGGTGGCACCACCAAAATATGGGCTATTGGCATTAAAACTTCGCCGCGTATATCCGCCGAAATACGGACAGTGTATGACGGGATATCACCCGCGGATAGAGTTGCTAATATATCCTCGGGAATAACATAGAAATTATACCTGACAGAAGTAAAACCCTCGTATACAAGGTCAATGGGCAACAAATTATTTGGATCGGTATGGTTGCCCCTAAATACCTCAACATGAACTTGTGCAGGTGACCAATGGGGGAATACATCCGGCATCAAAAACCAACTTACCTGTGTCGCTGCGTTTTGGTCTGCAACAATCAGGCTTGCGGCAGGGGGGATAAAAAATGGCATAATGTCTTGGAAAAGCACAGTTACATGGGAGAAAACACCCAGTACACGGGTTTCTGCGTCTGGGGCAGAGCTTGGGCCATCAATTGCGATAACTTCCACTATATAATGGCTTTGGAGCCAAGAAGCAGCCGGGTTAAACCCATAAATTGTACCACGGGCATATGCGGTTACGGGGCTTGTGCTGGTATCCTCGTAAAGATACATCGGGAACCGGCCCATTTCATGACCATCCCTTCGGGTTACCCTAATTTCAAAAGGTGCAAGCGGTGGGTTGTTACCGTTACCAAAGTCAAATAAGACATAAAGTGACCTATAAAATCCCAGTTGATTTAATTCAAGAGTAACATTGATATGGTCATCATTCATTATAACTTCGGTGTTGGTTAAAACATACCTGTCTAAGCTGATAGATTCTACCGCATATGCCATAAAAAAGCTGCGGATGTGTACATTTGCCATTTGCCCACTGGTGGTGTTATTAACATTGTCACCCCAATATGGCCTGCCATTTCCTAAGCTATCCCTTCCGTTGTCAGCTATCATGACATTGCCCAATATATCTCGTGCTTCTCTTATTTCGGATATAACAAATGATCCGCCATCATGCCGGTCTACAACATATTCAAACATATGCACAAAGGAATACGTATTGCGCATACCCCATGGCCGTATCGCTTCAAGCCGCCGCTCGTCCGGCAATCCCCCGTTTGTAACCACAATTGCGGTGTTTGCACTTACTGGGCGGCTAAACTCTACCATAATGGGTATTATCTGCCCTGGATAATAATATCCCGGAGGTATATGCACGCCGGCTACAAAGGGTAATAGGCCATCGTTGGCAATACCGATATGATGACCCTGTGCCGATGTCCTGCGCGGGCCCGGTTGTCGTCCAGCACCCATAACTTCAAACGCAAATATACGCCACGCGCCCCTCAAATGATTAGTTGAATTAATCTCAGGGCCCAGATGAGCTGTTGTTGCGCCATGACGCAAATAGATGGGGCTGATCTGCCCTGTCCGCATAATTGAAGGCAATTGATTCACGTTGGAAATTCCGTGAAATTCTACATCAAATAATGACCTTTCATTGACAGGGAAATAGGCATCTGTATCAAATGTGCTGCCTTCGGTAAAGTTCCAATCAAGATTGTGCATTGCTTGGTCGTTTTCGTCCCGGAAAGAAATGTTTAAGCGGTGTTCATCCGGGACGGTACCGCCCATGGCAAGGGGTGGGTTGCTAGGATTATCAGGATTCCACATGCTCCATAACACACCAAATGTTTCGTTGATATGGCTGAAATAGTTAGTTTGGGAGGTCCAATATTGATTAATAACAGAATGAAACACCTGCCCCGGTGCCGGTCTGTTAACAGCACCAAAAAAACCACCAGTATTATAATAAAGCCATGTTCCAACACGGAAGGAAGCTTGACCAGTATCGCCGTATAATAACCTGCGGGCATTCTCCAGCGGCTGCATTACCCCATGGTTATGATTAACGATTCTCCATGTGGGGTTGATATGCATGGTGGTTGGTAAATCATGGGGCCAAAGCGGGGTATGGAATAGGGCGTTAAATAAAGAACCGTCAGCACGAACTTCAGCTGTGTGGCTGCTGGCAAAGTCTGTCACATGATTGTCAACATAAAGGGGAATTGTTATACGGTTTTGGTGGTTGACATTGCGGTGAGGAGCGTGGAACAAGGCCCCTCCATCCAGGTCATACAATTCCAGGTAAAAAGCACGTGCACCACGCCACAGATAAGCGTCTTCGTGATGTATTTCCAACAGGAAGTTCATGTGTAAACGTCCGGCATCACCAGGCCATATAAGGCGGTTTTGCTGCGCATTGGTGTGTATTAGGGTACCGGTGTTATCTGGGACGTAAAAAAATATGCTAAGGGTATTATCATGACCGCTGGTTGACTCAAACTGGCTTATACCTAAATCATTAATATTCCATGTGATACCTACCTCACGGATACCATTGTTGTCCCGCTCTGTTATCACGGGCTGGGTATCTGCACCTACCAGCCTCATGCCAAAACTAAGGGTGTAAGGCCATCTAAAATTCATGTGACCGTCACCGCCATACATACGCTGCATAGACATCGCTTGGGAGCTGGGATTGCTTGCACGATAAGTAATCCCGTTGTAGTGGTATAAATTGTACCGCATACTATGCATCATAAATATCCATGGTACCATTTGCCTAACATTGGGCAGTGCAGAAGCCGGCGTAATCAGCCCTGGCCCGGCATCGTCTTCCATAGACCATTCGTACATAACATACTCGGGCCTATATATGTCTTCTATAGAGGCTCCGCCTGGGTCGTAATCTGGGAAATAAGGTAGTGTCTCAAGGATATTGTCCCATTCATTTAACCAGTATGGAGGATCCTCGAAGGGATCGTCACTCCAGGGCAGACCGATTTCCCAAAGCTCATCACTATCCTCAGGTAGTGATTGGTCGTCGTCTTCTGGCAGGAAATCATCGCCGTTTTCATCATCAGACCCGTTAGCAAAATTAATACCGTTATTTTCGATTTGATTTAACAAATCGTCCAAGTACGGCATATGCTCGTCTGTAAAAACGCTGTTGGATTCCAATATGGCCCGGATACGTTCCAGCTCTTCTTCGATTTCAATCATGATACGCAAATCGTAAAGAGATACGGGTGTGCCGTCTATCCAAGCGATTTGGGTTAAATCCGTGGTGGGGTCATCAAGCAGCTCTTTGATTTCCTCTAGTGTAAATGCCACGCCGTTTAAATAAATCGTGTGGTTGATAAGCATGTTGCCATCTTCATCCATAAGACCCACGCTGCGCAAAAGCTCGTCGGCCTGCTCCTCGCTGCCATCAAAGTTTTGCAATAAATCCAGCAAGGTTTCGTTTTCCTCGGATGTGTTGCGGAGAAGTTGATTTATGTCCGCAAATACCATTTGGGGAATGCTGCCCAGCATCATCAGTAGTGCGATAAAGCAGGCAATACCTTTTTTAAGTACTCTGGTTTTCATTTGATCCAGCCCCTTTTACTCGCCTGTCCTTATTACAAAAACAGGCTCTAAAATTAGTTTCTCCAGTCTAATTTATAGCAAAAAAAGGAGTATTTAAACGAATGGTCGCTAAAACGTGACTTTTAGAAGCTGTGTTCATAGGGGGCAATGCCGCCTATGAACATAGCTTCTAAAATTTATGTATTATATCCTGCCAAAATAATAGCCTTTCCCATAGTCAGCAAAAATTGTATATCCCGAGTTTTCAAGTTTTTTTCTCAACTTATGAATGGCGTTTTTAATGGCTCCCCTACTGCCAAGCAGCTGCTGGCCCCATACAGACGCATAAAGATATTCTGCACTTAAACATTTGTCCTCGTTTTGCACAAAAATAAACAACAGTTGAAACTCCTTATGAGACAGGCCCAAGTTTACGCCTCCAACAAAAGCTTCGTCTGATGTGACTTTTACCGTTAAGTTACCCTTGGCAATAATGTCAGGCACTTTTTCCAACCTGCGTAAAAGAGCCTCTATCCGTGCCCCAAGGATAGCCAAAGAATATGGCTTAGGGATATAGTCATCGCAGCCAGAAGCCAGCCCCTCAACTATATCCTGCTCCTCCTTATTATTGGTTAGGGCAATCACGGGTACAGAATATTGCTTTCTTAGCTCACGCAAAAAATCAAGGCCGCTGCCGTCTGGCAGGCGTATATCTAAGATAATAAGGTCAGGCATTGCTTGTTTTACGGCTATCCAAGCCTCAGCAATAGTTGATGCCATCTTTACGTTAAAACCACTAGACTCCAGAAGCAGCTTGTTTACCATTTGCACTGAAGGGTTATCTTCTATGCATAGAATTGTTTTGTTATCCATATAAGCCTCCCTTCCTATCTTAGTTTCCCTGCCCACCATACACAGGTATCGTAAAATTAACAACCGTGCCGCTTATAAACTCAAAACCAGCTACTGCCTCTGCCCCTCTACTCTCAACTTTCAACTCCCCACTCTCCACTCTTAACTCCCCACCATGAGCCTCAATAATAGTCTTACATATCGGCAACCCAAACCCATCGTGGCCTTTGCCTGAAACTCCGCGTTCAAATAGGCGAGACATAAGCCCTGGGTCTATGCCGCATCCATTATCTAAGATACGGACAATGTTATAGTCTTTATCATTAAATGCCTCTATATAAATCTTGCCATTGGTAACGCTGTCATTTGCATTGGACAAGAGATTTATTATCACACGGGTAAGCTGCTCACTTTCACCATACACAAAAGGCAAATCTTCTGGGATTTTTGTTTGTAGCATGTTCTGATTGCTTGCAAGCTTTAGCTGATAATTCTCCGCACAAGATGTAATAAGGGCTGCGAAATCAATCTTTTTGCGGCTGGTTTTGCTGCCTTCCATATTTGCTAACTCAACCATGCCCTCTACCATTTTGCCCAGGCGCAGGGCTTCGTTTTGCATAGTTGCTAAAACTTTTATGGCATCTGCTTCATTGCTCTTTTGGTTTAAATTTTTGCTTACATAGTCCACCCCAAGGGAGATTACATGCAGCGGGTTTCTTACTTCGTGTTTTATGTCTTCCAAGAAGCCTGTTTTCATTTGCGAGAGATTTTCAAGGGCTAACTTCTCTTCGGTAACAGCTTTTTCTCTTATGCTTGATTCAAAAGCCTCCCGTTCGGTATCGGCATACCTAAGGGCCAATAATAGTGCGTAGCAAAAAACAAAGAAAACAGCACCAACGGCTGTTGTAAACTGTATGCCAAAATATGAAATAAGACGTGGTAGATTTAATAAATGCGGGATTTGAGTATGAAGCAAAACATCATTGACAATAAAAAAGGCCATCACAAACAAGCCGATAAATGCCAAGAGATTATGAAGCTTGCCTTCTTTGAGTGCCATACCCATGCGCACCAAACCATATAACAACATTGCAATGCCTATAGGATAGAAATATCGAATCAAAGTGGAAAATAAAACCGTGTCGAAAACAAAAATGGAAAGAATAAACAAACTACATATACCATAATATACCCGGCCAATCCATTTATTTAAAAGACGAGAGGATAAAAAGTCAAACAATAGAACATTCATCCCAAAGGATGCATAAAACACAAAGTACTCGACCCGAAACATAATATGCCAATTATACTCAGGGAAAAATCTAAGCACGGGCTCTATTGACATAACAAGGAAAAGCAAACAGCAAATAGAAAAGATAAGTTCTGTTTTGCGCTTACGGTTCATTATAAACAAGGCAAGATGGTACAGCCCTGAGGTAAGCAAAGAACCAATAATCAAAAATGACATAAATGTCTGGGATAAAAGCCGCCGCTCGATATTTTGTACACTGCTGATGTATAGCCTGGGAGGTGTCCCGCCGCGGTTATGAACAAAGTTGGAGGTATGCACGATAATGTCAACTTCATCGGTTTGGGGTGTAAAATAATACACAACAAAATTTGTACGAGGGATTGCTTCGGCTCTTGTTGTGCCGGGTAAGCCAACAAGGGCCGCCTGCTCTCCGTATACAAACATGCGCATGGCATAATCAGAGCTTCTGATTGAAATACCGTATGTAGTGCCCGGCACAACTAGCAATGTAATTTTATGGGTAAAGAATTGATAGTATTCATAATCTTCACCAAACAGCACCTTTGGCTCTCCTACAGTACCAGTTTTAAAATCATCTGGTGAGTAAAATCTTTCTGGCCAGCTATCCCAGTCCCAGCCGCTTCCTAGATATTGTATGTATCCATCTATATCAGAATTGCGCAAATCAAATATGGCGTCATTGTCTATTCTTGGGGGGCGCACTAATTCACTCGCAGGCATGGCAGTAAGTCCTGCCCATATAAGAAGTATGATGGCTAGATAAACAAGAATAGCGATTATGTTACGACGGTTATTTTTAAGGCCCGTTGACTCTGTTTTTAATGTCATCTGTATACCTCCCAGTGCTTGTTTCGCTTGCGTGCTAGTTATGGATTTTTATTTAGAACCTGTGTTCAATAACCGCAATGCCGAATGGGAATGCTGATTTTTCGCCAATCGAGGCGTGTCCGACGTAGCTTGCCTATAAAGGCAAGCAAGGAGGGCACAACGAAGAGTGGCGGAAAATCAGCGTTTCCAGGC
>Ga0123355_10007909_pt1 | contig 16016 bp, 10 predicted proteins | sample TergutEmb28metaG_3_FD_89872 | JGI IMG/M metagenome (GOLD analysis project Ga0123355, IMG submission 89872) | Embiratermes neotenicus P1 segment gut microbial communities from Petit-Saut dam, French Guiana - Emb289 P1 | ecosystem: Host-associated > Arthropoda: Insects > Digestive system > Gut ...
CTCTGGAACCAGGAATCATGAATGTGGAAAATCAACCACTAGTGGAACAGAGTAAAATTTTGTTGTTGCCATCCATGCATTTAAAGCTTGGTCTAATGAAAAATTTTGTAAAGGCCATAAACCAAGAAGAAGCTGCCTTTACTTACTTACTTACGAGAAAAGTTCCCCAGACTAAGTGAGGCAAAATTGAAAGAAGGTATTTTCATTGGTCCACAAATATGAAACCTTACCTAGGACGAATACTTCGACAAGCTCCTCCAAGGGGACGAAAAGGCAGCTTGGGACAGTTTTAAATTTGTAGTAAAAGGATTTTTGGGAAACAGAAGGGCTCAAAACTGTGAGAAGCTTGTAAACAACCTTTCGCAGAGGTACCAGAAATTAGGCTGCAACATGTCACTAAAAATACACTTCCTTCACTTGCATTTGGATTTTTCCCAGAGAATTGTGGTGCAGAGATTGATGAACACAGAGAAAGTTTCCATCAAGACATTTCTTCAATAGAGAAGAGATATCAAGGGAAATGGAATTGTGCTATGCTCGCCGACTACTGCTGGACTTTGGCAAAGGATGCCTCTACCATGGAATACAAGCAACAGGCAAAAGAAAAAAAATTACATGATTTTGTTTGCGCTAAATAATGAACTTACATGAAAAAGACTGTGCAGATGTTCAGTTTACAATTTACATTCTTTTCCACTGAATAGTATTTAGTTTTTTTATTTAATCCACCATTCCATATAATATTTCAACCTGTTCCTTAAAATATCATAGTGGTAGCATAATTTTAAAACTAGAGCCAAGTAATTTTTTTATGTCCCTTTTCTAACTTCATAGATGCAAACAAATAAATTAATAACATATTCATCACAGACACAAAATTTTTTTTGAAATTTGTTGTCCAGTGTTAGTTGTGCCATGGCGCATGTACTTAGTTACTGGTCTCAAACTACAGAGGCTCAGGTTTCATCCCATGTCACTGTATGTGGTATTTATGTGGACAAAGTGTCATTGTGATGGGTTTTTCACTTGAGTGCTTCAGTCTTACCCTGTCATTATTATTCCACCAATATCCCATATTCATTCTACATTCTTCTTGTACCAATGCCGTGTAATCTTAGCAATTAACAGCATGATTAAATAACCCTTCCCTGTCTCTGCACACATAATTTTCTGAATCATTTTCCTCTCTAGCTATCCCACTGGATTCTTCTCCTTTACATATTGAAAAATGTTCCTTATTGTTTTATTTCCCCCTCCACCCAGTTCTATAGGCCCTACCCACTCTTCATTCATCCATCTCCCTTTGGCATGAATGTGGAGCCATTCCCCTGTTTTCTTAGCCTGACTTCTTCCACATGGCTTACTCTTCTACTTGGAAGGTGGATACTATATTCCTCCAGAATATCAGTAAATTTCTAACAGATGGATGGGGACAGTATTGCATTGCAGAAGATGATAGTGTTCATGAAATATTGTTTTCTCTTGCAGATTGGACAGCAGAAGATTATGCACTGATGGGAGGTTATCATGATGTAGCTGCTGAATTGAAGTCTCCATCTGAAAGGATGGTTATGTCTTTCACTGAAAAAAGCATGGAACCTCAAAGATGTGACACTGGTCTAGCATCAAATAAGCGTTCAGTGTCAGATGCGTCTCTTCCTCCTGATCAGCAGGAACCTGAGAAAGAGGTTAGGGTCTAGTCCAAGCAAATGGTTAGTTAAGGAAAATAAAGGTACAAGTGATTTCTTGTAAAGATAATGGTCATGTGGCTGGCTGAGAACTATCATATTTGTATGGAACTCCACCAAATATCATGGTCCATTAGGTAACAGTTATTCTTCATATGTGGGAGGTAAAAAGGTAAAAAGTTTTAAGTTGTCCTTGTCCATGCCATGCAGGCATGTTGGGGGTGTATGTGTAGCTTGTACTCATTCTTAACCTTGGCACTGGATGGAAGTCAGCAGTCAACTAAATGTCCTAGCCATTTTACCCCTGGTAAAGAACCCCAGTACCTAGTGAATAGAAGACTGGGTGGGCCCCAGAGCCATTCTAGACAGTTTTGGAGAACAGAAAATCTGCTTCTGCCAGGATTTGAGTCATGGACCATCCAGCCAATAGCTAGTAGCTATACCGACTACATTATCTGAGCTACTATATGTGGGAAGTCCCCAGTTTAAATCTTTGCTTGGATACCTAATGTCTAGCTAATGTTTTCCATGGTGGCCCTCTCTGTTCATGCAAATGCTGAGGTAGTACCTCAAATAAGGTCAGATAGTTTGTGCCACATCCTTTCCAAGTAATTTTACACTAAAGGATTATTATGTTAACTGTAAATCAATTTATCGAGCATGCCATTGGATGAACCATTTCCTGAGATTCACCAGTAATCTTTTCTCATGAAGCTGTCTTAACAAAAATTCTATATTCATGTAAAATTTGTTGTGGGTGGTGGAGTCTCACCCCTGTTTGGTAGCTTGGCTAAGAGCAGGTGGGGAAATTCGGGTAGGCATGCTGCCACCAGCTGCTGTGTCCAAGCTGGACGCACATGATGCTATTTGATACCAGGGTAAAAATGGCAAGGAAGGGAACTGGAGTCAGTACTAGCCTCTTTACTAATACGGACTATATCCTGTAACAGACTTTTGTACTAATTACAGGTTAAACCACCTCACCATATAGTGATATTTCTACACAAGATAAAAACAAAGTCACTTAGCACTGCAGAGGTTGTTTGCCAACCCCTCTTGACTAAATAATTGTGGTACCATTCCCAAATAAAACTTTCTAAATTTATAAGTGTAAATTTCTAACTGTGGCCCAAAATTTGCTCAGATCCCTACGAAATCAAAAGTGTTAATAGTATTTTATAAATTTCAAACAGTTCGTTTTAACACCACCTACCTTGGCATACTAACCATAGCACCATCATATGTTTCACTAGTTACAAGTCACAACACCACAATAATAAAATATATGCACTGACATGCACTGTGCAGAATTACTGCTTTTCTCAACAAATGTTAATCAGCCAAAAGTCAGAAACAAAGACAGCATGGCACTTCTCACAGGGGGATTATATTACCTTCATCCAATGTCCTGCTGGCGTGGTAATAGATATCGTCAGTGATCTTACAATAGGCCAGCCTCAAAGCCACACACTGCCAGCACATTGCGTGATATGTCTCCCCACACAAAACTGCTGCCAAGTTAAGATATAAGTACAGGATTTTTACAACAATCTCATGATTTATCATTATTGCATTTCAAATCTCTCTGCCTTTAAGTGAGATTTGAGCCCTCAAATTATCACTTAGAGTCTCTTGCATCCTTGTAATTAAGGACTGATAAACCTTCAAAGGTTTCTAATGCCAATATACATATGTACAAATTTTACAAGATCTCATATTGCAATTTACAAGGTCAGTTGTTCCAAATGTATATCTATTACATATTCTGCCCTGTGTCTCTGCATTCCCCAGATTTTCTTTCCTGACTAGTAGAAACAAGAATCCTTCAGAATGAACAGCCAACTGGATCTGGGCTGCTGGGAGTTCAGGTTAGAGGGTCTGGGTGAGTGTTCAAAGAGTGCATAAAATAATGCAAATACAATCCCTCATTATAGATCAAATTCCCTTTTACACACTTACATCATGTCATAAATCAGTTTTCCTAAACTCAACAGCCAATGTTAGTTAGTTATATTTGTATATACTTCCCAGTGCATTTGGGACCTTATTATCTTTGTTGACACTGGTCTTCCCAGAGCTAGCATTACCTTGGCATGCACTGAAGACTGTGCATGTCTGCTTGTGCTTAGCCATCACTAGTGTTGGAACACACAATGTTGTTCTATAGACCAAATACAAAACAATGTAAGCACCTAATTAGAAAATTCCCTGTATTCAACTATGTGCAATTTCATTCTGTATGCAGTAAATGTAAACACTTTAGTGCTTCAGTGGTGCATCAAATGGCTGCACACGTAATTTTGGAAGTTGCAATTTGGGTGTGGCCTGGATCTGCATCTCCGTCCTTCTGGATAACTGGCAATGAATTCAGATGGTTTGCAAGGAGTAAGTTGAGAATCTCATTGCCAAGAAGATTATTGTCAGCTGTAAGTTCTGGTGTAGGATTAATGCAAACTTTGTGGGAAGTGGAGGGGTTTTCCTGGGGTGGTTACTCTGTGATTTCAAAGGCTGGGTTGTTAGGTTTCCAGGTACAAGTTTAAGTTAAGTTTTCAAAGCTAGGGATGAGTGAAGTAATACAGGATAAACAAAGTTAGGATAATGCCTGATAAAATGAGGGCTACTATTATCCAGTTCGTCTTCTTTTCATGTTTCAAAGGAAGATGTATGTAGATGAAACAATGTGGTCATGTCGACCTTGTGGTGATGGGTAGAATTGCTGGACATTAATCGATCCAGTCCCATCATGTTCAGGAGTGACATCTCCTAAAGAGTTTTCAGATCGCAGTCTGAAGCTGCTGCTGGTCACTTGGACGTGTACAGCATTGGCACTCACATGGAATATTCTGCTTTACCTCTCAACTCCAGGAACATTTTTATCCCTTCCACAGCGATGTAGCACGAGTTTGCATTAGTGAGGGTACCTTTTCCCTACAGAGTCATGGTGAATGTCTGCCAAGTGTGATTGTGTTGACATCTTTAAGTGTGCCCGTTGTGGTTCAGTCAGAACTGGTGCATGGTTCTGTGTCACTCGAGCAAGGCCTGAACTGGATATATGAACAGCTTGCGTCTACACAGTTCTTGTGCTTTGACTGACTGAAAATATAGACTTAGTTCACAAGAAATAACTTTGGTGCTGTAAACAGCTTGATTTAATGGTCAAATAACATCCTTTCCTTTGCACTGCATGATAGGCTAATGTAGTTCTGCTGAAGTGAACTGATTACCAAATACTTATACTCTGGAAAAAACTAAGCATAACTTTTGCCAAAAATACGTGAAGGTAGCACAACTATTTTATACAATTCATAGTGTCTGAAACTTTTAGGGGTACATTTAGTATATGTGTAAAATATACACATCAGCAAACATCATTACTTAAATTATTTCATAGTGCAGTTACATATTATTGGACTTTACTCCCGCAACTAATTCATGGCCTTCAGGAAAACACAAAGTAACATTCTTTAAAATTTCACACAGCATGTGTGGACTAATAACATTCAAAAGAATCTTCCCTGTCCGTACATACTGCATTGCATCAGTATGTTCTGTTCCAGCAGCACACAGTAGTATGCCCACAACATAAACGAAGCTTTATATTTCCACTAACCAGAGACCTACAGTTTACTAATATCAAATTTTACGTATATGTTCACAAGTAGCATGATGACTGCCAACTGATTCCCTTAATCATCAGTGCACTGGCCAGTTTGACAGTGACAGTACATCAGCTGTGATGTGAACAGCCATCTTGTGTAGTAGATGGGGACTGTGCATCCACCCACCAGGGGGTGGTGATGATAGGATCTTATCCAGCCATGAATTTGTGTATGCATGTGGGAAGTGGTCATTCCTCCCCGCTCTTTAGTGTGGACAAGCAGCAAATATGTACATGGCTGTCCATTCGAATCCCTATATATATATATATATATATATATATCTCCTGTGATTTTGTTGTACATAATTTTGTCCATCATAATTATTTTGGGGCTTTTAGGTGTAGTCTGGCGTTCACTCATATGTGGTCGCGCTTGTAACAGTCTTGGCCCGTCTTTTCGTACTCTACATATTCATTCCTTGTGTAACATACGGTAAATCGTCCATTGCCTCCTATGTACTCACGCTTAATTGTCGTCATCCCCGCATGCTTTGTGCAGTGCCTACATCATCGAACGAAGGCAGGTGAAGGGAAGATCTGGCCTCATGGTACTGAATTCACATCTCAAACGAGATGTGTCTGGTGGGACGTAATTTGTGTTTGCACATTCTGATCCAGGGATGTTAAAAGTTTGTGGTCAGGCTGCAGGGGTGGCCAAAGCTCTCAGCAAAATTGGGTTGGGGCTTCCAGGTGCTAGTTGTCAGTTTTCAACCTGTGGTTCTGGGATTGTGACCAGACCATGGCAGGTACTATCTGACTGAACCACAATGGGCACATTTTGTATGTCAACACTACTACACTTGGGAGACTTTCACCTTAATTCTCTAGGGAGTAGGTATCTTCACTAATTCAAAATCCTGCTACATCACCATGAAGGAGCTAAAAATGTTGCCATATTTGAGAGGTGAAGCGGAATATTCCACGTGAGTACCAATGATATACATGCCAGAGCGACCAGTGGTAGCTTCAGACCGCGAGCTGAAAATTCTGTAGGAGAGCTCATCCCTGAACATGATGGGACTGGATCAATTAATGTCCAGCATATCTACCCATCAACATGAGGCAGACATGGCCGCGTTGTTTCATCCACATGCGTCTTCCTCGTAACATAAAAAGACAATGAATTTGGCAATATTAGCCCGCATCCTATCACGCGTTATCCTAACTTTGTTTATCCTGTATTACCTCACTCATACCCAGCTTTAAAAACTTAAACTTGTACCCGGAAACCTAACAACCCAGCCTTTGAAATCACAGAGCAACTACCCCAGGAAAACCCCTCCACTGCACACAAGGTTTGCATTGATCCTACACCAGGACCTACAGCTGACAATATTCTTCTTGGTAATGAGATTCTCAACTTACTCCTTGCAAACGACCTGAATTCATTGCCAGTTTTCCAGAAGGACGGGGATGTGAATCCAAGCCACACCCAAACTGCAACTTCCAAAATTAGTGTGCAGCCATTTGAGGCTCCACTGAAGCATGCAACGAGTGTTTATATTTACCAGAAACAAAATGAAATTGCACATAGTCGAATACAGGGAGTTTTCTGATTAGGTTCTTACATTGTTTTGTATTTGGTCTATACATCAACATTGTGTGTTCCAACACTATTTTTGATGACTAACTTAGCCCCAGCAGAGAGGCACAGTCCTCAGTGCATTCCAAGATAAAACTGGACGTAGGAACACCAGTGTCAGCAAAGATAAGATGTCCCAAATTACTGGAAAGTGTATACACACCTAACTAACTAACACTGGCTGTTGAGTTCAGGAAAAGTGATTTATGGTTTGTTGGAAGTGTGGAAGGAAATTTGACCTCTAATGAGGGATTGTATTGGCAGTATTTTACCCCATGTTTGAACACTCACGCAGTCCCTCTCCCCAGAACTTACTTATGAAGGATTTTTGTTTCTCCAAGTTGGGAAAGAAAATTCGGGGAAAGGAAACACACACATTTGAAACAACAGACCTTGTAACTTGTAATTTGAGATTTTGTAAGATTTGTACATATGTATATTGGCATGTGAAACCTTTGAAGCTTTATCAGTCATTAATTACAGTGATGAAAGAGACTCTTAAGTGACAATTTGAGGGACCAAATCTCACTTAAACGTGAGCAGATCTATAATGATTGACACAGCAACTGGTGGCAGCATACATATGTTTCCACACCTGCTCTAGGCCCCCAGATAGGGGTTAGATCACACTGCTGCCACTAATTTATGTTTTGGTCAGTGGAGTCTGATCCCTGGTAGTTTGGCCGAGAGTGGGTGGGGAAATTTGGGTAGGTACACTGCCACCAGTTGCTGTGTCTTACCTGGTTACATCACTAATGATGCTACTGGATACTGGGAGAAAACAGCAGGGAAGGAATTTTCACATTGCCAGTACAAAAGCCTGAGTTAGTACTAACCTCTTTACTATTATTTACTATAATCTCTAACAATCTTTTGTACTAATTACAGGTCAAACAGTCTCCCCATATAGTAATATTTCCACACAAGATAAATACAAATTCACTCAAGTTGTTTGCCAACCCCCCTGGGGTATATAGTTTAGGTACCATTCTTGAATAAAACCTTGTGAATTTATCAGTGTAAATTTATAACCAGGGTCCAAAACTTGCTCACGTTCCTAAGAAATCAAAAGGGTTACTAGTAATTTATAAGTTCAAACAAATCATTAAGTTTGGCATACCAACCATAGCACCAACATAATTTTAACTAGTTACATGCCACAACACCCCATTAATAAAATATATTCCCTTATATGTACTACATGGAATAGTCACTTCTCACATAGGGTTCATATTACCTCCATCCAGCATTTGGCTTTGAGGTCATGGCATGATAATATATCTCATCAATGATCTTACAGTAGACCAGCCTGAAAGCTGTACACTGATGGTACATTGCATGATGTGTCTCCCCACACAGAACTGCTGACCACATCCACTGTGTTTGTACGATGCTAAGTTAAAGTTGTATGTACAACATTTTTACAACAATCTTAAGATTTATGAATCATTCATTACAAATTTATATTCAGGGCTTGTCTTGTATTCAGTTGAATCTTGTTTAAATTCTGAGCGTGGTCACTCACTATCCTGACTGAAGTTTTCCCCAGTCCTTTCAGGGGATATAATAGGAAAGTATTTCAATTAGGCCATGACTGTGTCCTGCCACGTTGTTTACCGATCCATCCCCCAGTCTATAATTTAGTTCTATATAGTCTGAGTTACTGACATAACATAAACTACAAAGAACACCATGCATGCTACATGCATTGCTGAACTTGTCATTCTTGATTTATTGATCATACTGCAGTTCAATGACGATGAGAAATTATGAGTGTCTCCAATGTGTAATTTTCTGCAGTCCTGTATTTCATCGTTTGTTTTAAGTTTAAGTATGTTTTTCAACTTTTTCCTCAACTCTGTTTGACATATGCATAAAGCAACAAGGAAAATTATAACTTTTTTGTATTTCAATATTTTATGGGTGATCAAATCAAGAAGGATGAGATGGGTACGGTATTGTACATTGGATGTGTGATAGATGCGTAGCAATTTTGGTCACAAAACCTGAAAGGAAAATATCATGGAGGCGAGGTGTAGGTGGACAGATAATACTGCATTTGTCCATAGAAAATAGGATGTGGCAATGTGAACTGGATTTATGTGTCGCACTAAGGGGACCAGTGGTGGCTGTTGAACATGGTATAGAACCTCTTATGTGAAGGACAGGAAATTTTTTGACTAACTGAGTGACTGTTAGCTTCTTGAGTTAGTTTTTCCTTCATGGTCTGACTACAGACTCTTTCCAGTGTGTTGCTTACTTGTAGTGTGCAATAGTGTGTAGAATGTGAAGCATCACTTCCACACACCCTACACCTCTTTTTGGTGTATTGACTAGGTCAAGGGGTAGAAATTTATATACTGCAAAACATTCTGTTCTGGCAGCCAGTTTAAAGATGCCTGTTTGCCTCCAGAAAGGTACAGTAAACAGTAAAGATAAAAGCGCCCCTGGGCACACCATGAAAACACATGGGGGGAATGGAGTTAAAACACCACTCATTCTTAACCTAAGCACAAAATGCACAAGTGGTCAGCTTCACACCCTGGCTGCTTTCCTCCAGGGAAGAAAGCCCATGGTACCGAGTAAATAGGAGGTTGGTTGGTTGCCAGAGCCAGTCGCCACTTTGAGAATAAAGAGAAAATCTTTAGTGTGTTGGAAATCAAACCACAGTTCCTCAGTCACCCATTCTGTAGCCTAGTCACTATACCACCAGCACTACATGTTGATAGTACTTGTTCCAGTCTGTGGCACGGTGTTTGTTTTTCCTTACAGGATACAAATGAAACTGAAGGACAAAATGAGGATGCTGATAACAGTGATACATGGAATGACAGTCAGTTGTCAGATTCCAATTTGAAACAGAAGGTCAGTGTATCAATCTGATGTATCATTGCATTGAATGTAAATTCTTTGCTTCAGCCAATTTGAATGAAATTTTCCATAATAAAAGTTCTGTAAGGGACATAAGACTTGCTAAGCATAATGAATTGCCATCCTGTTTAATATAGGTGTATATACTTAAACGTTCCAACGATCACAGTTTCATCCTAATAAGATTTTTATTTTATTATAAGTGGTTCAATCCACAGGTCAGAAAAAGCAGAACGGTAATTGAAAGACATTGAGTAACCTTCCACTAGACCTGTCTCTGAACTGGAATTTGCCATGGGAGCATTCTGAGTTACAGGATGGATGGTGGATGAATATGCAGATGAATGATAGATCTTTTGAGATATGTGATGACAGGAATATAAGAAGTCGTGTTCATAAGGAATACATTTTTTCACTCTGTGTTACTCACTGATTTTCTTTCGCTATTGGCAGTATGTACCTTTGTGATGTGTGTTCTAAAATTATTATATTTAATGTTCATTCTTTCAAAGCAGATTGGTATTTACAGGGTGGTGGTCTGAAACTAACAAAGTTTCTTCCACCTTCATCTGATGATGAAATTAGTGAAGAAAGCATTCAGAGTCCTCGATTGCAAGAAATGAAAGATGAGGAAGTCCAAGATTCTCCACGATCTTGTGTCATACCACCTCCTTGCAAGCCACCTAGAAGTTGGGATCTTATCCAGTCTGGTGTGATAGATGACCCAAAGGTAGGGAGCAGTATGTAATCATTATTAACTTTTCAGTGTGAAGTGCCACGCACTGTCTTGTACCTAGCTGCTGTCTGCATTTGTGTAATGTCATGCAATGTCTCGTACACAGCAACTGTCCACGTTTGAGGAGTGCCATGCATTGTCTTGTATATAGCCACTGTCTATAAATTTGTGGAGTGCCATGCACTGTGTCATACATAACCAGGGTCCAAACTTTTTGAGTGCGAGATATTGCACTCAGACAGGAGCATCGAATTTATGGTTTAGTCTTCCATAGTATATGAGATATGTGAATTACATTTGAATAACCTTTGTAATGAAGGTTCAGGCTTTTATTTGATATGTGTGTTGACTATATTTATGTCTTTGATTGAATTAACAGTCCTTGAATTTGTCAATTGTACATCAGTTGTGTTAGTGTATGTGATTATCAGTTGCAAATATTGAAGATACACAGAGTGTTTTTATGATTCTGAAGACAGCAGTTTTGATTCTGATGATGATGAATTTGTTGTTAATGATGTAGCTGCTGTGAGAACAATTTCCAACACTTGTAGTAAGCTCACAGACTGTATAGGAAGGTGCTGGGGTTGGTAGTGTAGAAACATTGACATGGGAAGACATGTCAAATTATGCAGGATGAAAGAAGAGTTTTATAATATATGTGGAACAAAATTTAACCAAAATTGTTTCAGAAATGTACAGATTCTGAAGGTGGTGTAAACATTAATTTATAGTGACAGCTGCCATTGAAACAGATTGCTATGCTGAGCAGTGTGTAAGATTAACCTTTTTACAGACCTGTGTTCGCATATGTGGACCTGTATATGAAAACACCAGTAGGAATTTATTTTATATGTGCAGAAAACAAAGAAATGCACAGCACTTTTAAAACATGCTGCATAATCTTGGTTTTATTTTCCACATATTGCATAGTTTTATCCTCTTCTTTTCAAGTAATATGTTCTTTTTATAAACCATGCGCTAAAATCTAAAAACCCACCCCAGTACTATACAGCTTAAGATAGATGTCACTTCCATTCAGACACAGGATGATGGAGTGTGTCCATGGCATATTAGATGAATGGCATGTTACGTCAGCCCTCCTAATGGAAATTGTGCAGGAACCTACTTTCCAATCCTGCTTCTTCAAGAATACCACTCTAGTTACATCCACTTTTGAAAGTGTCACTTCACTAGTTAGATTATTTTCTGTATGCAGATTATTACATTTCAGTGATAACAAATCAAAATTTATCATGTGTTATCATTTGAAATAATTCCTCTCTGTTGCTTCATCACCTATATCAGTGATAAATTTCAGTCCTTGTACAGCATGTATCCAAGCAGAACATTTATACTCCCAAATCAGTTATTCTGTGTAAAGGGCATTTAACATTCTGGCAGTAGAATGAAGTAGCTCGTTTTCCTCTTGGCCCTATTGAATGCATTGATAAATGGTATGATAAAATAAATTTATGACAAAAAATTTCAGGACCGTGGTGGGACTAGTGTCATTCCCACCTCAAGTTCTCATGGCTGACATGTTGGAATTATTTATGTTGTGAAGTTAAAAAGATATGAAGTTGGAAAGATTTTACACAGCACTTTCTGATGTGTAAAGTGTTTGATGGTGTGCCTTTAAAAGGTATCAGAGAAGAGCAAAATGTTTGTTCTGGTGTATAGTACACCTTTTCCAAATATGTTTGCAGCAATTTGAATACATCATTAGCTCTGGTGGTCATTTGTTGTAGAAACAAATCTGTTATTGCAAAGCTAACCACACTGTAGATATCACAAAGCAAAGACTCCAAAATTTGTTCATTCTTTGTATTAAATGTGTGCCATACTGAAAAGGGTTTTGAATAAATGTTGTAGAGCCAAAGTTACTCTGTAATTTGGGTAATATTTTTTTTTGTATATACTGCAACCCGTTAAAGATGTGATAATTTTGGGATATGTAAAGTAGGACTTCTTGAAAGTTGTGTGAATACAATTATATTCACTTATCAACTCAGGGATTTTCAATGTCACATTGTATGATAATCCATGAAATAGTTTTGGAGGTGAAACACACCTGTGGAATGAGGGACAGTGATGCCCACCCTATTTTGCACTCATTTAAGAAGCCATTTAAGACTATTTATACATATACATTGTAACAATGGGAAATATTTTCTTTCTTTGTAGGATACAAAGCATCTTTTGAAAAAGAAGTTTCATGTCAGACATTGACTAGCAGAATATTTGTATTTTAAATCATGGCAGTCATAATATTTCATTTTGTGAATAGGTTATGGAACCTCGTCGACGTAGTCTCTTACCTCTTGGTTCTTTAAGAACTAGACGTGAAAGCTTCAATGAGTCGCCCAGCACTGCTGAATCACCAAGTGTCCATGGTGATAATCTTCATATAGGGCAAGGTGATGCTGATCAGAGGCTTGGAAGCCAGAGTTTCAGGAAAAGTGATGACAAACGAGATTCACTGACCCATCATCATTTAAATTTGTCAGAACATGAGGAAAATAAAGACAGCTCTTCCACAAAGTATGAAGGCATTGAAGTGAAGGAGAATGCATCACGGATGCACAAAGAGAGGAATGTAGTCTGTCCTCTGCTAGGTGCAGGAGATGGTGTGTTGGATGACATCAGATCTAGCAAGGAAAGTTTGAAGGGTTCAAGTTCCAACAGTGATTGGGATAGTGATGATAGTTTGCCATTGGATAATTATCCAGTTGTAGATGTAACAGTCAGTCCAGAAGATGATTCCCCTTTAAAAATTTTCAGAGTAATTAATCCAAGTGAGCTTCGTGTACCTGATTCTGCTGATGACCCCAGCAGTGGCTCTCCATATTCACTGAATGCTGAAAAGAGGAGCCGATTTTTGACAAGAGCTCCCTCCATTGACTTGACAGATGATGATACAGAGACTGGAAAAAGCAAGTGTGGTCATAGTCAAAAAGCTACTGAATTGGAAATGCACAAGTCAGACACCAAGGGTGGTAATGAAACAGATGTAAATAGTTCAGTTTCAGGTACTCTGGGGAGAGATGGAACGTTATTAGGTTATGAAGAAGTATGGGAGTCTAATGCGCATATACCAGGAAGTAATGTTGCTTTGCCTATTCCACCTTCAGGTGGAAATGATACTCACATCTTGGTTAAGAAAGATCTTGAAGAAACTTTAGTTTGGAGCTCACCCAAGTTTGATGTAACTAACAAATGTTTGACTTGCTCAGATCTTCCAAAAGATATGTCTGAAAACTGTAACACTTCTGAAGACACCCTTCTATACCCTTCACCTAGATTTGGTAAAGCCAAAAGTGTAGCTGTTTCAGAAAATGATGTTTGTACGGAAAGTTCCAAAACCCAAACTGTCACAGATGATGTTTATAGACGAAATAATGGTTTGAATTTAGAATCCCACTCCTTGGATGCACTTGAACCCTTGAAGTTTGTCCCAGATATGAAGATACCTCGCACAAGAAAACATGCCCGTCAGCAGTCCATTTCATTGCAGTCATGGAGCAGAAGTGAGGAGCTGCATGAGACACAGCCCTCTACAGCACACATTGACCAGATGACTGAAGAGAACCAGCGCATCAATGCACAACTGAGGTGTTACGATGAAGCACTGCGAGATCTGGCTCATGTGTCTGTGGTAAGGAAGCAGAGTTCATTGTCTCTTCCTCGTGCAAAGGAAGCATCGAGCTTGACAAGATCTCAGTCAGCAGGAGCAAGAAATGAAGGTTTCTTGTCATTGCCATTAGCAAGTGAAGTTGGTCCAAGGGAGATGGCACAGTCAGCAATTGTAAAGAAACAAGGGTCCTTGTCTCTACCAAGAACAAGTGATATACCAGATTTTGCTATGGTTCAGTCACTGGGACCCAAAAAGCAAGGACATTCCTCTCTTCCATGTACAAACGACTTTGGTGCACGGGAAATGGCTCAGACTGCTATCGTGAAACGCCAGGGTTCTTTGTCTCTTCCAAGAACATGCGAGATACCAGACTTTGCTTCTGCAGCAAATGAAGAATATTTGTCTCTTCCACGTTCGAATGAATTGATAGATGAAGCATTTAAAGAAATAGGTCAGTCATCTGTTACTATGAAGAGGGGATCTCATTCTCTGCCACGTTCAATTGATGCAAAATTTATCTCTTTAGGGGCAGATCCTATCCCTCCTCCAAGACATAAAAAGTCTTCCCATAGGAGGAGGCGAGCTGAAAGTGAAGGGGAAGCATTTGATAGGCGCTTGAAAGATGGTATAGACAGGCCAATTTCATTTGATGTAAAAGTACAATCATCTAACAGAACAGAACCAACTGCTGCCATTTTGAATGCATCTTTGGAAAATGAAGTAGCCACAGAGAGTATACATAGCCTGAATACAGATGAGCAACACTGCTTGGAGAGCACATCTGGCAATAGTGTCTTAAAAGACATAAGTGTAGAAAAACCAATTAGGAAGAAAAGAAAAATGCTTTTGGCAATGAGAGGTTTCTTGGGACAAAATCGTAAAAGTTCAAATGTCAGGTCTGTAAGTGAATTATCATTCGAGGGGTCCTTTGATGACCAGCCATTTATGATGAGCAGAGACAAAACTGGTTCATTGGAACGACAGGTAACTGTTATTGAAAGGCCAGGTTTCTCTGTCAAAAGTAGTGACTCCACTACTTTGAGTCCAGTAAGCCTAGAAACATTGGAAAAACAAGAGTTGCAGCAACAGTCAACAGTGAAAGAGCATTCTGAGACACTGAGCACACAGCCGTCTAGTTCTTTGCTTGAGGATGTTCCGCTGTTTGAAGAAACTGCAAGGTTGGTCGGATGTTGTTTCCTAATTAAAACAAGAGAGAAATAAGTGCATGTCAAGTGAGCATAACTTTTCGTTTTATTTTGTAGAGACTTACAGTACATCAGCATGAATGCAGACATATTCTTCATCGCAGATATTGGTGTTTCTAATTGTGATCACTTGTAGCAAATTATGGAGCTTGTTCAGAAATACAGATGCTTAATGTATTACTGAGTCAACATCAAACTGACTGAATGTTGTGTACATCGCTTGCATCTATTATCAAACTTAATGTTTACGTTCTTTTCTACAAAGTGTGGCCAAAGTGGTTACCAAATGCGGGGTTGGAAAATGCCCAATTACTTCCTTACACAAGCAAAATGACATTCCGTGCTGTCACCTGAAATATACATATTAATTGCATGTGAGAGGAATCAACAGTATTATTTCTTTATACTTCCCAATATATGGTTTTTAGCTGGCATGTAAGGTTGCACCGAAAAATAATGTGTTACATGTATGTGAGTGTGTGTGTGTGTGTGTGTGTGTGTGTGTGTGTGTTTGTCTACAGAGTGTCCCAGGAGGAATGTGCCAGACTTCGGGAGGGTGTTCCTTATGCTAAAATATACCGATATAACCCAAAACACCTATGTCCAAAGTGGAACGGTTACGGAGATAATGGCCAGAGA
>Ga0123355_10007910_pt1 | contig 16015 bp, 10 predicted proteins | sample TergutEmb28metaG_3_FD_89872 | JGI IMG/M metagenome (GOLD analysis project Ga0123355, IMG submission 89872) | Embiratermes neotenicus P1 segment gut microbial communities from Petit-Saut dam, French Guiana - Emb289 P1 | ecosystem: Host-associated > Arthropoda: Insects > Digestive system > Gut ...
AATGAGTTTGCCCAGAAACATTCAACTTTTTTTTTTTACGTTTTTTTTCAAAAAGGTTTAGATTTCTTTTGAAACCCCCCCCCCCCCACTTCTCATTTAGTGATTTCTGGGGCTCTTTTCCATAGTGGTAGGGTGTGTTAAAGTAGCTGCCAGGGCATGAAACTGAGCACTGACCCTCCATATAGTGTTAGGGTTAAGAATGTACTGGTAAGTTGCCATATTTCCACTCCCTGATATGCTTTCATGGCTTGCACAGGGACAGCTTTATCTTTTATGTTTGGATGGCAAGAAATGTTTTCAGACAAGTTGGGCTAGGTTAGTGAAAGTAAAACTTAAGTTTCTAATATTTTTTGGAAATTCATACTTGCATTTTCTTTAGTAGTTCAGTCCAGCAGTTTTGAGGATATCTGATGCATACATTTACATGTTGATGAGTGCTGTCTGATTCCAAATTCTTCACAGACCTGCCCAACTCACAACAGTTGGTAAGCGTGCATGTCTTTGGCTTCAAGAATTGCTGATGGATGAAAGGGCATTACGTCGAGCGAGAGATGACTTAAGGTTTCGTGGTGTGAAGGGTACAACCGGCACTCAGGCATCATTTCTGCAGCTGTTTAATGGAGACAGTTCTAAGGTTAAGGCACTCGATGAGCTCGTGACTAAGATGGCTGGTTTCCAGCGCTCCTTTATCATCTGTGGCCAGACATACACACGGAAGGTGGATGTGGAGAGTGTTGCTGTTCTCAGCAGCCTAGGGGCCACTGTCCATAAGGTAATTACATATTGTGACTTTACATTTGAGTTCTTGTTTAGGAAAATTGTGCTTCATATCTTACATGTGTTCTGATATAAATAAATTTCCTAGTGTTTTCTTCATCTGGCCTGGCTGGCCAGCGGTCATAAACTAGTACCAAACAGTAGTAAAAGCAAAAGGTGCACAGACATTGATCATGCAGGAAGATCTATATACAAAGATTAAAGTTGTGAATGTGTTTCTTACATTGCTTTCCTTCAATAATACATTGTGCAGATTTGTTCAGACATCAGACTACTGGCCAATATGAAGGAATTGGAGGAACCTTTTGAAACCACTCAAATTGGGTCTAGTGCAATGCCATACAAACGCAACCCCATGCGCTGTGAGAGGTCATGCTCTATTGCTCGTCATCTTATGACTCTTCAAGGCAACACAATTCAAACTGCAGCCACCCAATGGATGGAACGTACACTTGATGATTCAGCAAACAGGTGGGCTATTGAATACTGCAATATGATGACTTTAAGTGACACCTTCTATGACTGTTTTTTATCTGTTCTTTTTTAAGTATTGATCTCATGTATTCTCCATCATTCCTTTTGTGTATAAAATATGGTAGCCTTTTTGTGGCCATGCAATTTGGAGTAAATGTTAGAAACTCTGGATGTGTATTATAAGAGATTATCAGGTAATGTTGGAAACACAGATGTCCCAGAAAGTTGGCATGTATTCAAATCCCCTAGCATTTTTACACATTTCACATTATGTAAATGTAAAATTTAGAGCGAAAGTGGATAATGACAAAAATATTCATGTTTATCAGTGTACTGCAGAGAAATAAGTAAATAGGGTAGTTGTATTCATAATTGTAGCCACACGCTGCTCACAATTTTGTGAGGAGGGGTATTATTTTTACAAATCAGTAGCTAATTTTTTTTGTAATTCCTATACCAGTAAAACAAAAGTGAGTTTGTGAAGAGAGGTATGCTTGTGTCTCATATAGAACAGTGTGAATAACAATGTACAAGTCTACTTGGGTTTATAGGAAGCAGTATTTAAAATTTGTATGTTCCTTGGTGTGGTTCTCTAGGAGAATAACATTGGCTGAGGCTTTCCTGTCAGCTGACAGTATCCTTTTGACGCTGCAGAACATTTGTGAAGGTATTGTTGTGTATCCTAAAGTCATTGAACGTCATGTCAGGCAAGAACTTCCATTTATGTCTACAGAGAATATCATTATGGCCATGGTGAAAGCTGGTGGAGACCGGCAGGTATGTTGTTTATCTTTATGAAGGTTATTGTTCACACATCAAGTGCTGGTACTTGGACAGGGGTATAACCTTGTGTTTCATGACAAGAATATAATTATCAGAAAAGTCTTAATAACATTTATTTTTAGGAAAATTAATAACAAATATGAGAATAATAAAAAATTATTTTATTGTTTTATTAGGTGAAAAGTGCCTGTAAAATACACCATTGCATTCGGGTAGAAGAGAAGCACTTCCTATTTTTATGTAAGGCATTCACCATTACAAGTTACATGTTAAACTTAACATAATTAAGTAATCTTCAAAATACTGATATGCCAGTGTAAGGGGTTTATGTTCAAATAGGATTGCAGAATTCCCACTGTGGCAAATTCTGTGGTCTGGCTAGGAGTGTGCTGCCAGACCCCTAAAACTGCAGTTTAGCACATTAAATTTCTGTATATCGCTAACAGTGAGTATGTGGTATAAACTGTACATTAGTGTGTTATTGCCAGGAACCATAACATTGTGATATCCTGTGCAATTCACATATCTCAGAAAGATAGCATTATGTTGTGATGCAATTTGTCTTTTATTGTTCTTCCTTAATACATACAATGATTTGGGTGTCTGTTAGCTTATGATACTGTAGATACCATGGGGATGCTACTGTCTGTCAACTATTCTGTGTTCAAGATACCATGAATATTGACTGTCCGTTAGTTGTACCACATTCTACATGCAGACTGTCTTTTAGCTGTGCCAGATTTGAAACAATGGACATGTTACTGTTTTTTCTACCTCCAACAGAGGGTTCTCATTTGCCAGAACATTCATGCTGAAGTTGTGTGTATAAAAATTTGTTTTAGTCTTTACAAAATTTCTGGGCTACTGACATTTTGCACATTTTATATCTTTATTGGAATGGGTTATGGACATGCCATAGGTGTGCCACGAGCAAATTCGAGTACTTTCCCAGGAAGCTGGAGCCCAGGTGAAGCAGCACGGATTGGATAATGATCTTGTGGAGAGAATACGTAATTCTCCATATTTTGCTCCCATCTTGCCTCAACTTGAAGCACTGCTGGATCCATCAACATTTGTGGGAAGAGCTCCTGACCAGGTAGGGCATCTGATGACTCTATAATGACCATAAGGTACTTCTGAAGAAATGTCTCTTAAAGAACTATCACACAAGTTCTGAAGACAAGTGACCACTTGGGAAGCCTAGGTGTAAATGGGAGAATAGTACTGAAAACATGTCTACAGAAATGGAATGTGAGTGTGTGGACTGGATTGAGCAGGCAGTGTGAACGTGGTAATAAACCTTCAAGTTCCATTAAAGGCAAGGAATTTCCTGACAAACTTTTTAAGAACCTCATGGAGCAGAATCTTTCTTCAGAAACCAGTAGTTGGTTAGCTGGTCATAAAATTTCCAGCCCAGTATGGAACTTGAGGGTTTTTTAAGCATATTTTCAAGAGCCTCTATGATTCACACTTGACATGTAAATATGTTTCAGGTGACTGAATTCCTTCAGGAGGAAGTACATCCAGTTCTGGAACAATACAAGGGAAAAATAGACAAACCTGCCATTTTGGAAATATAATACAGTCATGTAATGCTATGATTTTGGGCTGAACTTTGTAATTGAACTGAAATATAATGTACATATGAAAAACTGTGATGAGTTACTTACATTAAATGCAAGCAAGGTCTGTGCAGCTAACAGCAAAATGTAACATATCTCTACCATGGGAAGAATATCAGGTTTGTTAACAACACGGTCCTTGTGAATGTTTCATCTATAGTGACCATGTAGTCCAGAGGATATTTACCAATATCTCAGAGGAGATGAACAAACATGATGAAGCTAATAGTTGCTTTTTGCAATTTTGCAAATGTGCCTAATAAATGATCCGTTCTTGAAGCCATTTTTCATGCCCATTCATCATTTACTTCAATATCATGAGCCTTAAGCTTCTTTATAAATACAATAATTTGATGTGTTAATGTAGTCTTTGCTTTGTATGTTTGTACATTATGTAATACCCTGTGTAAGAATGAGTGTATGACACCCAGGTTTTCATGGCTCCTGGTCAGGTCACAGCCAGGGTTTCTATGAATGAGTGATTTACTTGCACCTGGGTTGCATGGTTTTGGTAGAGCTTGGTTTGCGGGTGATGTCACAACAAAAGTGCCACTGGCTACAATACTGTTTGGTTTGTGAATGAAACCTGCGTTTGAATGGGGACTGGTTTTCTGTGGTTATAATGGAGATTGATTTGTGAGTGAAATCGAACTCAAGTTTCAGTTGTTACAGTAAGGCCTGATGAAAGGCGGGATGGATTAGTGCATTAATATTCCATCCTATCATATTTTGGGGTCATGATTAGAATACACATTTATATGTGTGTCTTCCCATTTTTAGTCACATTTTTTGGTCAAAAATAATGTGATACTAAAGACAGTACATTTTGAAACAATTTTATTAACAGTGTTTTCAGTACTAGCTTTTGTAATACACACATGGAACTGATTTTACAGAATTTTACAATAGTGAGTATTTTATATTGTGCAGATAGTTGGAAATTAGCAATTTATATAAATAAGTACATTATTTTGATCACAGTATGACTTGCATGATGGTGAAAAGAGTTAGAGGGCTGTGAAAAGAATTTGCATATTACACATGTTTATATCTGCTTCGAACAAGTGATCACAGAGCTTATGTTTGCATTGTCATAAAAACCCCCGTGTTATGAATATTGATCATACTTATATTGGCATACAAAAGTGCACAAAATTCAAAAGGATATTGAGACTAGTTTAAACAAAGTGTGAGAATTTAAGAAGCAGGAAAGTGGATAAAATTATAAGATGGAGCAATACATTTGAAGAAGAAGTTTAACATTTTTTTAATGAAAATTAGTAATATGAGACCATGGCAAGTTTATAAAATAGACCATTGCTATAGAATGATGATTTCCATCAAATTTTGCACCGTCACAATTCTTCTTTACATATGAGGTTCAAAAAGTGATGAAGAGTTACATACCACTCAGTAAGCATTAACAGACCAAGTTACTTATCAAGAAAAGCTTCTTTCTTGGGGCTGCATGTGAATTGTGAAATACATGGTGATGCACACACGTGTGATTGATTGGAAATTATAACATGCCTGTGTGAAATGCGCAATTTTCTTGTGTGTTAAAACCACATAACAATATTTTTGTCATTGTAAAGTAATTTAGTGACAGACAAAGAGCAGATCATATTTTGAAAAATAAAGGCAAAGAAACTGTTTTTAGAAACAGTCTTAAATTGCAGAACAGTTTACTTATTTGGGAAGAAGATAAATTATTAAACAGTGGCTACAATATTCCCTGTTTGTGACATAAAGAAAAGCTATAAGGTATTCTTATAATAAATGTGATACTTTAAAGATCTGGAAAATGTGTTGTCAAAGGGGTGGATTCAAAAACTTGATCAATAATTAATATTCAGTGATTGGGTGTATTTTGTTGTGCAATCATGAAACAGGGAAATGAAAACACGCTAGCAGTGTATATTACATCAGGTCTTATATGCAGTATGTTGGCATAGCTGATGAATGAAGTTCATCTACATAAAGGAAAGTGGTATGACACTTGTGAGTCACTTTTTCAGTTATCAGTGATATCAGACAGTCATCCCAATACCTTAAAATTCTTTGACTGGATAATGTCAATTCACCTCTACTTCCACAAATGCTTGACCAGTGCCAGTCACTAGTTCATGTTTTGTGAGCTTCAGATTAAACATAGGAAAAACAACAGTTTCAGAAGGTCTGCATTCAATATAGGATGTTTCACAGTTGATTTTTATGGTAACATTACAATCATAGCAGTCAGTAAAAATTACAGTATGTCGAAATTGATGAGTTAGAATAACTATATAAGCATGTATTGCTTGTACGGGTCTATGTAATATTATTTTTTTTGCAATAATTTTCTATTCTTGTAAATGCACAACGAATGGTTTGTGGGTTGTAATGAGTAGTACAGTGCATATAGATAATGGTTATATGGAAAGGAAGTTATAATTTTATTCATTTTGTCATTTCATTCCTTTATAGATAAGTTACCTGTTCACTGAAAAGCTTCATAGGAATTTTTGTCAAGTACTTCAGAAATATAATTTTTTAGTATATGGATTTAGAGTGTGGAAGTTACTCATCCATCATTTTTAAGTATATGAGTATAAGATGTCATGATTGACACGATTAAAGTGGTTCAACTAATATTTCATAAATATGCTATCACACAATTTGTTAGGAGTACAGAACTTTAATTGAGAATACAGTCTCTTCCAGTAACTCCTTAATTAGCCCACAGGTAGAAAACATTCTACTTGTAACCAGAAATTTTATCACTGATAATGTAAAAGAAAATTTTGAGGTTAGAAACACTAAGTGTTGATATGCTTATTTGGTGGAGAGCTATGTAACTTCATAATACATCCAACAGTTGTTTAGTTCTTTAACAGTGCTCAAATAAATAGCAGATGATGGTTAAACACTCATTGTTGTGGATGCCAGACTCACTGTTTTCTGTTTTAATGTTCATGGATGGAATCTAGTTTTGGGATTCAGAGGTTTCCACGTGCTTCATTTTGGTGGTGATTGTAAGGCTTTATTTAATTAATCAGGAAGGTTAATGAATTGCAAGTATTTCGTGTGAATGGCTTTCTTTTTATCTTTCTTCAGCATGTTGCTTCTGCAGGTAATCTGCATTTCCACATCAGTGAAGACTTTGCAGGGTAAGTTACAAATCCTTTCTTCTACCAACAGCCCATGGTACCTATATTACACAAATAAAATGGTTATTATATGCATGCTTCGTACTTTTAGGGTAGAATGACAGCCAAAAATAAAGTAATTTCTGTGTATGCTTCTGTGCTGTATAATTGTTGAAGGATGATAGAATAGGATAGAATTTTTTTCATTCCATATATCCTTCAGTGGACTAAACCACGGATGTGTAACAGGACTTGATATTAGAATATAGCACTTGTTTTCAGATATATAGATAAATGCATAATAATTATGTATCTATGGTGTTACAGGAAACTGACAGTTTAGCTCTTGCATGTGAGAAAATTTAGAATTTTCATTTGACATAAATTCTTGTATAGCACAGAAGATATATGCCAATAGATACACTTTAAATGGTGGCTTAAATACTGTTCTATCATTATTTAAACTTTTAATGATTGGTGTAAGGCTACTGAATGACTTATTTCTGCATAATGAACTGTTGTTTGATACTGAGTTTGGTACTTGGCACATGTAGGTCATATCTGTGCATTTTGTCATGTTTGTCTCAGTTAGTTTTACATTTTTCCATGTTGTTCATGTCAAATTTTAATACTGAGAGTAAGAATTCGCTACCAAGTAGAAGATGGTTAGATTTCCTAAATAATTTCATACAAGGTTTTTTGTGCCTGCCGTTATTATAATAATTGTGTTTTGGATTTAAAATACCTTCTTGGTGTCTGTTGGATTTCCATATAGGACTATTTCTTGTGATGTGATGTAATGGAAGGAAGCAAAATGAACACATTTTAGAGTGATGTTACTGTCCTTGTTGAAAAGCATGCAGAATTTAATTGGCAGATAACTATTCATTGTGTTTTTCAGTTTAAATTATAGTCAATGTGCAGACCAGGAAGTTTAGTTATTCTGCTTCTTCATTTTTTTTGGGGGGGGTTATATCCTGTATTCAGATCAACACGTGTTGTTAGTACAAAATCTCAAGAAAGTTGTGTTGTAAAAATTTAATGTGCATGAACTGACTTTAACCCATCTTTAGAGTAACTGAAGACACCATGTATGCAATTTTTTATCGATCTATGGATGTGAAATAATAGTACTAGAATAATATTAGTATCATTAGTGTCACTGATGTAGGTTTCAATTGAAAGAAATACATCATATATATAGATATATACACATATATGAAAGAACATGGAAAACCAAGTATTAAACCCCAAGGGAATCGATATTTTGTGACCTCCATTGTGAGCATTTTGAATAGTTTGAATGTGGTGAATTTTTTCTACTTTTTTCTTTCTTTCATGAATATATGATTTAAACCATTGACCTGCTGTACCCTGAATTCCATAAAAACATAGGTCTCATGAGCATAATCTTTTACTTACACAATGGAATGCTTTAGCTAGATTGCATGGTATTCCAGCAACATACATTTTATTATTAAGAGCACATACAATTTCTTTCTGTAAAGCTGACATAGCCTCTCCCACAATGAAACATTTTCTGAATCAAAATTGCACATCTGCATAGATGTTTGTCACTCCATTGGAAACAACACTCAGATGTTTTAGAGAATGCAGTTAGTAATGAAACTTGTCTGTAACTGGATATGCATGACTTTTTGCCCTTTTTTTTACACAGGTCTAACTTGTCCATATTTGAGACCGTCTATGAAAATTTGCATTAGTGTTGAATGATTAGAAATGCATCTTCATGGAGTACTAATGTAATTTGTGCAGATTTTGAGTAGTTTGGTTGGTATTCTGTCATAATCACATGAAAGTTTTGATTTAAGAGACTTTATTCTGTTTTTCATTTCATTTGCTGTTTTTGGCATAAGCTTTATATTTGGGAAGGTTTTAGTGATCTTTTTAGCTACATACCCTGCTGCATCTTCTGTAACATTGTAGGTCTTACATACAAATTAGTAAGTGAATGGCCTAGGCCTGAAATCATTTTCCATGGGGAAGAATAAAACTCCCTTTACTGTAGTTGTTGTAAACACGTCTCCACATGGATGTCTTGGCAAAAGCTAGTTGCAAAGACTAAATAAATCACTACTACAAGCTACCCATGATAATTTACACAGTATTTATGTCAATTTTTTATGCAAATGTAATATGAAATGTTACTGTTTGCATAGGTGTGATACCGTACAAGAATTTACATTTCTTTATCCATGTTAATGACGTTCAAGGCCATCTGAATTACTTGTAAGGTTATATGTAGGCCTACGTATACACAGTTTTTGTTTATGAATAAAGAGTATTGGTGAGACACATATGGGAGTCAGATGCAGGACAGTGCAAAAGGATCATTAACCCTTATCCTGCTAACGTGGAGTATAGGGTGAGCTCTTAATAATGTCAGCAAATGGCAGATGGGATTTAACTCAGCGTTTAAACGGTTAAGTTGTTAATATTCTATTCTTTTTTGTCATTTAATTAAGTGATGGTTTGTTAAATGCAGCCAAGTTGTATATGACAGACAAATTCTAAGGAGGGCATGTTTTGAATTACCTAGACTGTTACATAAACATGTGCTCTTAAAAACAGAGAATAATTGTTTCTGCAGAACTGTATGTTATTCATACAAAAGCCTGATTATGTGTTACTTACATTAGAGCTCTTCAGCTCCAAGTTGTGGTCTTCCTGCCATAAGTTAAATCTGTAGATGCTTCTTTTCCTGAGGACACATTTCCGTTGCATGTTAACTGACTGGTGTCTTCCACCAAGTGTGTATTTGAGCCATGCCACCATTGATCCAAATCACATTTTTGTTGTCCATATTTTCCAGAATTTACAACAGTTGGGAGTGGAATACAGTGATGGTTCCCTGTTGTCCAGCATATATGGAAGTTATATGATGGAATATAATCAATCATCTGTGTTCTGTCTTCATGCTTGTGTTTTGTTTCTGGTAATGGAAATGGCATGCATTTTCTGGTTTTGTATTCCTTGCTGCATGACAGTGGATGTATCTTCATGATACAATGGGGATATTACTCTAGGTCTATATTAAGTAGTTATATTACATGAATGGAAAGTTTTACCCACAGCCATTAATAACATAATTATGATTCACAGTTGTAGTTTGTTGAACTGATAGCTAATTATGTGTAGAAATGCATCTCAAATAAGTGATTTTAATTGAAAACTTTTTTTCTGCTCATATGTCATATATCAATGAATAAACTAAACCAACCTTGCAATATTAACATGCTGTGATTCTACAGGAACAATTTGAATGTGGTGGTGCATATTTGTCAGAGTCTGAAGATAAATTCTGGGAACAGATGAAGAAATGAGAACTGAAAAAAAGTGGAATGAATTATATTATAATACAGGTGTTAGATTAGTAAAAAACAAAGGCGAGCCATAATTCTGAATGTCAAATGGAATTTAATGCAATGACATGTATCTGCAGGTAGGAGAGTGTAAGTGGAATGATACATAGAGTGGCTATTGCTTTGTTATTCAAATTTCATATGTGTTATGATAGTTTAGTTACTGGGTCTGTTTATATGTGCATCTGGCTGATTAATATTGTTTGTGGTCTTGAGTTTGCATCCTGTATTGATCACATTTTACTTAACATGTGCTCACAGAACACAATAATGGAACACAAAAATGCAGTGTGACTTGTACCGTGTCTAGGCATATCCATTCATTTTGAAATAAGTGGCAGTTCTTTCTTAGATAATTGTGTATGTAACAACAAGAGGGGAGTAATATGTGAAAGGCATGAGAAAATAGTGTGAACAAGAGGTATATGGGGAGTTTCAGAAGGAGAGAGAGAGAACTAAATTATTGCAGGAAACACAACTAAAAGTATTGATTTTTGGATGATAAACAGAATAGTGAAGGAAGGTACTGATGATAGGAATGTACAGACATAGAAATGAAGATTAAGAAAAAGTGGAGGTACTGGACAAAAAGGCAGTATGATGAGTGATAAATTTAGATAAGAACTTAAAAAAGAAAGTAAACTGAAATAAATGAGGTTTCAAAATTCATTCAGAATTTCTGCATTTATGAATGAGACTAGGAAGAAAGGATTTCTTAATCATTTCCATGATCATCCTTGGCAAATAGGTCTTCCATAGATGAGAAGGTTTTATCAAAGATGAAGTGTTTTGATAGAATTATATGTGTATACAAATACATGTATGTACATGTGTAAGAACTCACTGAATTAGATTCAGCACTTGTCCAAGTGCTATACGTGTAGCAAATGGGTGATAAATAAATAAATCAATCAGAATTTGGGCTGCAGATGGGCATTTCTATATATAATCCATTTTAAATCACAATGTTTCACTATCTCCTTAATTTTTAAATAATTGTGATGACTAGGCAGACTAGAGTGATGTGAGACACAAAGCATGCATGTAGTGTCAAATTGAGGGAGACTGGAAGAGTAGACAAAGACACAATAAATGTAAGAAATGTTCCTGAGGGCAGAGAGTGTAGAGCACTCAAGCTGTAGACATGTAATGAAGTATGAATGTGAATGGAGAAGATCCTTGGGATGTTATGCTATGTTTACTTCCCAGAAGAGCTGACTCTCTGGCAGCACTGCTGTGGGAAGCTCAAAGCTTGCATGAACAGAGAAACTAGAAAGATGCACAACAGAGCAGAAGCTAGGAATGTTTGTAACAGTAAAGAAATATGTAGTACCAGCTTCACATACAGAAGGGAGACTAGAGTAAGGAAAATTGCCAGGGGAACTTTGGAACACAAAAGTATGGGCAAAGAATAGAATGAAGAAGTGATGTACATACAGAGACTGATAAACAGATCAAAAGTGGCAGTGTGAGAGAAAATGTGGAATAAAACAACACATAATCGGTAGTGGCACAAATAGAGGGAAATGAAGAGTAAATGTACAGAGACATGTGATATAAATCAGATTATAGTTGAAGAATGAATAAGAAAAATTAATATGAAGTATGGAACACAGGCCTAAAATGTTTCTGACAGTAAAGTGGAGAGTAAGGGAGACATTATTCATATGAACAGTACTGAAGGAAAATGAAGATAAAATGAACACAGTATCATACTTTCTTATATGTTGGAACATTGCATGATAGAGTTCAGGAGTGGAAGTATGCTTGCAAATGTATTGTACCAAAATGTAAATATGTATATCTGTCTGTATGCATGTGATACATACAGAGAAAATAAAGCTGAGATTAGAATTGGTTGTCATGAGAAACACACAGCATGCATGAGAATGGTTTCATATAACAAATGTTCTGGGATGAAGATGAAAAAATAAACTAAAGAATACACTGTACTAAAGAGAACAAACAATTTTGAAACATTATCAATGTAGAGAGGAACATCATGCATAGAAATTAAATTATATGGAGGGAAGAACAAGAGAAATGGCCTGTACAGAATGTAGATTTGTCGGAAATAAAGACAGAAGAGTATGGAAAGATAACAAAGAAATAGTGTTGTTATTGATAAAAATGAAATAACAGCACATCTGGAATTAAGAAGAAAAAACTAAGAGAATGTCATGCACCATAATGTCTGTGGTAATAGACAGACAGAAAAATTTGGAAGGTTAATGAAGAGACAGACAAGCACAGAAAGGACAGGAAACAGGTGTAATCTGAAGAGAGGGAAAGGCTCTATAAAAATGTGAAATAAAAATATTGTACAATTACAATGATTCAAAAAAGGGGATTACCATGTACAGAAATGAAATAAAAGAAATATGGAATTTAAAAGGCAGGAGAAGTGAACACATGTAAAATAGAGAAAGTAGAGAGAGAGAGAATGTCATCCACACACAGTAGTTGTGCATGACAGTAATTGGAGAGGGCAGTAAGTTTAATTGTTTGATATAGAGAGAGGGTGATGTCATGCACACAGATGAAATAAAAACAGACATATCATTGGGTAGGGAAAATAAAAGTGATGCACAGTATTATAGTGGAACAAGAGTAAAATAAAGAAGCTAAAAGAAGAGAAATGCCATGCACAGGGACTCAATAGACTTGTGTGAATTTATGAAGGAAAAATATAAGGCATGTCATGTATAGACAGTAGCTGTACCTGAGAGGAAAGCAAGAGAGTGTGTAAGTTTGAAGACAACAAGAAAGCTGTAATGCATAGAAATGAAATAAATGGATACATAGAAATAATAAGGGAAGATAAGAGAGATGCCATGTTCAGAAGTGTAATAAAATAAATGGAAGTGAGATGGGAAAACAAGATACATATCATGCCAAGAAACAAAATCAATCATGTAGGGGTGAGAAGGAAAATAAGAGAAATATCATCCTCAGAAATGAAATACAATAAAACATGGAGGGTTGAGAAAGGAATATAAGGGAGATGTCATGCACAGGGAATAGGTATATGTAATTGTAAAGAGATGGGGAAGACTGTGTTTAATGTGTAGGTAGACAGATCTGTCATATACAGAGATTCAGTACAACAGTTACAGAAGGAAGAACAGAAAGTTAGAGGAATGTTATTTACAGAAATTATTTGAAACAGATATGCAGTAGAATTGAGCAGGAGATAACAGGAAGGTCAAGAAATGAAATGGAGTGATGTAGAATTAAAAAGGAAATGCAAGAGAAATGCCATGCATCAAAATGAGATAAGAAAACAACAGGATTATGAAGGGCCAGTAAGAGAAGTACCCTGCAGAGAATAAATGTATGTGATGGTAAATAGATTGAATCAGTGGAAGGGTGAGGGGTATGAGCAGTGTGGAAAGAGGTATCATGCACAGATTTGAAATGAAAATGCTGTAGAAGAAAAAACAAAAATAAGAGAAATGCCATGTACATAAATGAAACAAAAGAGGTGAGAAGTTAAGAAAGAAAAATATGAGAAGTGTGATGCACAGAAATTAAATACAACGAAAGAGCAATTAAGCTAGAAAAATACACATGACATGCATGGAAGTAAAGTGAAACAATTCTAGGAGGAAGAAAAAAAAATATGAGGATTGTTGTGCACAGAAATGAATTAAAAAGAATGAGTAATTAAGAAAGAAAAACAAGCAGCCTGGCATGCAGAGAAATCAAAAGAAACTATTCCAAGAGGGAGAAGGAAAAGTAAGAGAAACATCATGCACATATGTGTAAGAAAGAGCAATTAAGAAGAACAATAAAGGGACATGCCATAAAAAGAGATCAAATGAAACAATTATAAGGTGAAGAAAGAAAAATAAGAGAACTGTCATGCACATAAATGAAATAAAAACGATGAGCAGTTAAGAAACAAGAATAAGACCAATGCCATGCAAAGAAATGAAACTATCCTAGGATGAAGAAGGAAGAGTAAGAGAATTGTCATGCACATAAATGAAATAAAAAATATGAGCAATTAAGAATGAAAAATAAGGCAATTTTCATGCACAGAAATGAAATAAAAAGGAGAAATTAAGAAAGAAATATAACATGCATGAAAATCAAATGAAACAGTTCTAGAAGGAAGAAAGAATAGTAAGAGAATTGTCATGCACAGAAATGAAATAAAAGGAATGAGCAATAAAAAAAAAGATGTACACAAAAATAAATGAATCAGTAGTAGGAGAAAGAAAGAAAAATAACAGAATTGTCACATACAAAAGTGAAATAAAAGAGCAATTAAGAAAGAATAAGAGACGTGACATGCATGGAGATCAAATGAAAGAATTCTAGGAGGTAGAAAGAAAAATTATAAAACTGTCATGCACAGAAATGAAATAAAAAATGTGAAAAATGAAGAAAGAAGAATAAGAGACATGGCATGCGTGGAAATGAACTGGAATTGTTCTAGGAGGATGAGATAAATAAGAGAAATGTCATGCACAGAAATGAAATGAAAGAAATTTGCAATTAAGACAGAAAAATGAAAGATGCAACATGCATGGAAGTCAAATGAAACTATTCCAGAAGAAAGAAATAAAGTAAGATAAATGTCTTGCATTGGCGCAAACTAAAAGGAATGAGAAATTAAGAAAGAAAATAAAGTTTATATGCATGGAAGTCACATGAAATTATTCTAGAAAGAAGAAAGAAAAATAAGAGAATTGTCATACACAGATACAAAATAAAAGAAATGAGCAATTAAGAAATGAAAAGAGAGACATGACATGCATGGAAATAAAATTAAACTCCTCTAGGAGGTAAAAATAATAGTAACAGAATTGTCAAGCACACACATGTAATAGGAGGAATTAGGAAAGAATTAAGAAAGAGAGAGAGAGATGACATGCATAAAAATCAAATGAAAGTCTTCTAGTAGGTGAAAAAAAAAATACAAGGATTGTCATGCACAGAAATGAAATTAAAGGAGTGAGCAATTAAGACAGAAGAATAAGAAACATGACATGCGTGGGAATCAAATGAAAGAATTCTAGGAGTAAGAAAGAAACATAAGAGAACTGTCATGCACCGAAATGAAATAAAAGGATTGAGCAATTAAGAAAGAAGAATAAAAACCATGGGATGCATGGAAGACAAGTGAAACTATTCCAGGACAAAGAGAAGAATAATATAAGAAATGTCATGAACAGAAATGAAATAAAGGGAGATGAAAAATAAGACAAAACATAAGAAACCTAATATGAATGGAAATGAAATGAAACTATTCAAGAAGGAAGAAATAAAGTATCAGAAATATCTTGCATAGAAATAAAAGAGAAGGAATGAGAAATAAAAAAAAAAATAAGAGAATTATCATATACAGAAGTGAAATGGAACTGTTCTAGGAAGATGTAGGAAAAATAAGAGAAATATCATGCATAGATACGAAAGAAAAAGAATGAAAAATTAAAAACAAGGGGGGTGGGGACATAACATGCATGGAAAATAAATGAAAGTACCCTAGGAGGAAGAAAAAATTGTAACAGGATTGTAATGCACACACGTAAAATAGAAGGAATTAAAAGAGAGAATTAAAAAAAACAAGAGATATGACATGCATGGAAATCAAATGAAAGAATTCTAGAAGGTACAAAGTAAAATAAGAGAACTGTCTTGCACAGAAATGAAATTAAAGTAGTGAGTAATTAAGACAGAAGAATAAGAAACATGATATGCATGGGAATCAAATGAAAGGATTCTAGGAGTAATAAAAACAATTAGAGAATTGTCTTGAACAGAAATGAAATTAAAGGAGTGAGCAATTAAGACAAAAGAATAAGAAACATGACATGCATGGGAGTCAAATGAAAGAATT